>OGPT01000284.1_pt1 | contig 55552 bp, 39 predicted proteins | sample 1552951 | NCBI WGS metagenome assembly OGPT01 (sample SAMEA2580224, study PRJEB22360) | human gut metagenome | biome: human gut; feature: human-associated habitat; material: faeces | place: Denmark | collected 2008/2010
TGTTTCTTATGTTGTCCGTACAGAGGATTTTGACTGTGGAATCATGATTTCTGCAAGTCATAATCCGTTTTATGATAATGGAATCAAGCTGATCAACAGCAACGGTGAAAAAATGGATGAAGAGACCATTCTGAAGATTGAGGCTTATATCGATGGTCTTTCCGGTGAGATCCCGTTTGCTGTCAGAGATCAGATCGGACGCACCGTGGATTATGCGATGGGAAGAAACCGTTACATCGGTTATCTGATCTCTATCCCGTCCCGCGACTTCAAGAACATCAAAGTTGGTCTGGACTGTGCGAACGGAAGTTCTTCTGCAATCGCAAAGAGCGTGTTCGATGCACTCCGCGCAAAAACTTATGTGATCAATAATGAGCCGGATGGAACTAATATTAATACAAATTGCGGTTCTACTCATATTCAGGGACTGCAGGCTTTGGTAAAGGAGAAGCACCTTGATGTTGGATTTGCATTTGATGGTGATGCAGACCGCTGTCTTTGCGTAGACGAAAATGGAGATGTAGTAGATGGCGATGCAATACTTTATATTTGCGGTAAATATCTGAAAAATAAGGGGGAGCTTGCTGATAATACTGTTGTTACAACTGTTATGTCAAATTTTGGCTTGTATAAAGCATTTGATGCAGCAGGTATTTCTTATGAAAAGACAGCTGTTGGCGATAAGTATGTATATGAGTGCATGAGCGAAAATGGATATCGTCTTGGCGGTGAGCAGTCTGGTCATATTATTTTCAGCAAGTATGCAGCAACAGGAGATGGACTGATTACTGCAATTAAGATGATGGAAGTAATGGTACTAGGCAAGCAGACACTTTCTCAGTTAAGACGTGGTTTTGTGTCATATCCGCAGAAGCTGACGAATGTGCGAGTAATGGATAAGGTGGCAGCAAGAGAAGATGCAGATGTTCAGGCAGCAGTTGCACGAATCACAGGGGAACTGGGAGATCGCGGACGCATTCTTGTAAGGGAGAGCGGAACAGAACCATTAATTCGTGTTATGGTTGAGGCAAGTGATCCAGATGATTGTGAAAAGTATGTAGATCAGGTAGTTGAGGTACTTCGCAAAAATGCACATATAAGAAAATAATAGACGCAGTTAAACAATCATACCGGCAAAAATAAAAGCAAAAAAAGAAAAATAGACAACGAATAAAAATACGAAAAGGGAGGAAAAGGGTATGAAGATGTCTATTATAGAGGCTTACCTGGACGATCTTATTAAAAACAGCACACTCGATGTACCGGCATGGAACATTGAGGCAGCAAGAAAGGGTGGAAAGTCCGGTTGGAACTACATTGACGGATGTATGATCCTTGCTATGATAGAGACATGGAAGATTACAGGAGAGAAAAAGTACCTTGATTTTGCGGAAGCTTATATTGACCATCGTGTGCAGGAAGATGGTACGATAAAGGGATATAATCCGGAGGATTATAATATTGATAATGTTAATGCAGGAAAGACCTTGTTTTTGCTGTATGACATTACTGGTAAGGAAAAGTACCGCAAGGCAATTGATGTAATTTATGGACAGCTTAAAGGTCAGCCAAGAACAAGTGAAGGTAATTTTTGGCATAAGAAGATTTATCCGAATCAGGTTTGGCTTGACGGACTTTATATGGGACAGCCATTTTATATGGAATATGAGACACGCTTTAATGACAAGAAGAACTATCCAGATATCTTTAAACAGTTCTTCAATGTCGTAAAGAATATGAGAGACGAAAAAACAGGTCTTTATTATCACGCTTATGACTCATCAAAAGAAATGTTCTGGTGTGATAAGACGACAGGTCTTTCAAAGAATTTTTGGCTGCGTGCACTTGGCTGGTATTCAATGGCATTGCTTGATACATTGACGAAGGCAGACAACAGCTATCAGCCGGCATATGACCAATTAAAGCAGATATTTATTGATTTGATGGAGTCTATGGTAAAATTTCAGGATGAAAGTGGCATGTGGTATCAGGTTGTCAATATGGGTGGCCGTGAGAAAAACTATCTTGAGACAAGCGGAAGTGCAATTATGGCATATTCAATGCTTAAGGGCGTGAGACTTGGCTTTTTGCCAGAGAGTTTTCGTGCATATGGCGAAAAAGCATTTCATGGTATTTGTGATCGCTATCTGAAGGAAAAAGACGGGCGTTTAAGTCTTGGCGGAATATGCTTAGTGGCAGGACTTGGTGGTCCGCAGATGAGAGATGGAACTTACGAATACTATATGTCTGAACCAGTAGTTGAGGATGATGCAAAGGGTGTTGGTCCATTTTTGTTGGCATACACAGAAATTCGCAGATTAGGCGAGTGAAATTAAAAGAAGTGGATACCTGCGGTAACAGCCGCAGGTATTTTAAAATGGATGAAGAAAATAAGAAAGGCAGGGAAAAGATGAAGGGAACATCTTGTGAAGAATGCGCATATTTTGAATATGATGAGGAAGAGGAATCATACGGCTGCCAATTCTATTTTGATGAGGATGATATTGCAAGGGCGAGCCTTTATGGTGATCGCTATATTTGTCCGCACTTTCAGTACAAAGATGAGTATAGAATTGTTCGAAAGCAAATTTAAGTGAATACGGATAGAACAAACATAGAGGTATTTTATCTATTGACAAAATCATAAATGTTTATTATCATAAATAAGTAATAAAAAATAGAAAAGGGCGGTAAATAAACAAAGGAGAAAACTATTATTTGCCGGGTGGAAGGTTGTTATGAACAGCGATGAAGTAATGATTGTTAATGAGGAAGAGGATGAGATAACCATAGACTTTTTGGGTATTTTTCATGCAATCGCAAAAAAATGGTATATTGTTCTTTTTGTAGCTGTAGCGTTTGGTTTTGCATTGGGAGCATATGGACGCTTTGTTGTAAAGGATGCTTATGAAGCTGAGGCATCAATGTGTATTATTGACAGCAATAAAGAAGTGTCTATGAGTGATTTGCAAGTTGGATCAGCACTGACAAATGATTATGAAGGAATTATTAAAAGTCGTGTTGTTCTTACAAAAGTAATTGCAAATCTAAAATTGGATATTGAATATAAGGGATTGTATAATGCAGTTTCTATAGAGAATCCAGATGGAACAAGAATTATCAAAATAAACGTAGTTTCACAAGATCAAAAAGAAGCAGTTGATATTGCAAACGAAATTCTTTCAGTAAGCATTGAAGAAATTCCGCATGTTTTAGGAAGTAATACACCGACTGTTTTGGATAAGGCAGACGAATTTTTTGCGGAAAATACAAGACGTTCAGTTGTGTCATATATATTGATTGGTTTAATGGCAGGAATTGTTGTTTCTTGTGGTGTAATAGTAATATCTGTTATTACGAATACATCTATTAAAAATGAAGAAGATATTCAAAAATGCAGCGGCCTTTCTGTATTGGGCACAATTCCGGATTATAAAGGCGGAAAGAAAAGGAAGGAAAAGATTATATGGCCGGATGAACTGCCTTTTTCAGTGGCAGAGGCTATTTATCAGCTTAGAACGGCAATACTTTATAGCAGTAAAGATGTAAAAATGATTGCTGTTACGAGTGCATTTGAAAATCAGGGAAAATCTTTTATTTCATTCCATTTGGCATATAGTTTATCACAGGTGGGAAAAAGGGTTCTTCTTGTTGATACAGATATGAGAAAATCAGTGCTTCAAAGATGTATGGGACTAGAAGGTGTAAAGCTTGGACTTTCTGAGTATCTTTCTGGAAATGCAGAAGTTGGTCAGGTTATTTATGATGTTGGAATCCCTAATATGCATGTATTGTTTAGTGGAAAGCTTGTTACAAATGCATCTGCGCTTTTGTCTGCAAAATGGCTTCGCACACTTTGCGATTCAGTAAAGGATTCTTACGATTATATTATATTTGATACACCGCCAGTTGGTGTCGTCGGTGATGCAGCAATTGTTTCTTCTGTTTGTGATGGAACACTTCTTGTTATTGAAAATGGTGTTACAAAGAAGAAAACGCTGTGTCAAATCACAGCTGAATTGGAAAAGGTAGATACAAATATTCTTGGTGTTGTCCAGAACATGGTCGGCAGCAAAAAGGATTCCAGTTATTATGGCAAGGGAAATTACGGTTATTATTATGGAAATAACCAAAATAAAAAATAAATTTACAAAAGCTATTGTAAATTGGAAAAAGCCGTGGTAGAATGAAGTCTGAAATCTTTAAGATAAAAAGCAATGACGGAAAGAGTAGTGCAGCAAGATCATTCAGAGAGAGCCGTGTATGGTGGAAGCGGTTTATGGGAATACTGTATGAAGACCATTCCTGAGCTGTGCGTGAAAGAAGCAAAAAGCTTCGAAGCGTTGCCGTGTTGCTGCGTTATAAGCAAAGAGTGAAAGATAAGGTGGAACCGTGCGCTGGCACCCTTAGGTATGCAGATACCTGAGGGTGCTTTTTTATTGCACAAGTTAAACTTTGTGTTCCTGTATCCTGCTCTGTCACCGATGGAAAATAAAATGTAAAAAGATAAGAGGAGATCAAAATGGTAAACTTTAAAGAAGACGAAGCATTAAACACATTGAATCATTCCTGTGCACATTTGATGGCACAGGCAATCCGTCATCTGTATCCGCAGGCAAAATTCTGGGTAGGACCAGTTGTTGCAGAGGGATTCTATTATGATGTTGATTTCGGTGATCACGTATTTAAGGAAGAGGACTTGGCTGCAATCGAGAAGGAAATGAAGAAGATCGCAAAGAGAGGCTTTAAGATTATCCGTAAGGAGATTTCCAAGGAAGAAGCACTGGAAATGTTTAAGGATGATGAGTATAAGCTTGATCTGATTTCCAATTTGGAAGATGGAAATATTACATGCTATGAGCAGGGAGATTTTACAGATCTTTGCCGCGGACCTCACGTTGACAATGTAAAGCTTTGCCGTTACTTTAAGCTGTTAAAGCATTCTGGTGCTTACTGGAAGGGAGATAAGAATAATAAGGTTCTGCAGAGAATCTATGGTGTATGTTTCCCGACAGCTGAGGAATTAGAGGAGCACTTAAAGCTTCTTGAGGAGGCTAAGGAGAGAGATCACAGAAAGATCGGTAAAGATATGAATTTGTTCATGGTAGACGATCTGGTAGGCCGTGGTCTTCCAATGTTCCTTCCAAAGGGTTATGTAATCTGGCAGGAGCTTGAAAACTACATCAAGGATAAGGAAAGAAAGCTTGGCTATCAGCATGTTATGACACCGTGTGTTGGAACAGTTAATCTGTACAAGACATCTGGTCACTGGGATCATTACAAGGAGAACATGTTCCCAGCTATGGAAGTAGATGGAGAGGCATTTGTTCTTCGTCCGATGAACTGTCCGCATCATATGATGATCTATGCAAACCGTATGCATTCTTATAAGGATCTGCCAATCCGTATAGGTGAGATTGCTCATGATTTCCGTTATGAGTCAAGTGGAACCTTAAAGGGTATTGAGAGAGGCCGTCACTTCTGCCAGAATGATGCGCATATTTTTGTAACACCAGAGCAGATCAAGGATGAGTTCTCAAATGTTGTTGATCTGATCTTTAGTACCTACAAGGATTTTGGTATCACAGATTATCGCTGTGTTTTGTCTTTGAGAGATCCGGCAAATAAGACAAAGTATCATGATGATGATGAGATGTGGAATAAGGCAGAAAATGCTCTTAGAGACGTTATGAATGACCTTGGAATCGAGTATACAGAGGAGATTGGTGAGGCTGCTTTCTATGGTCCGAAGCTTGATGTAAATGTAAAGCCAGCTGTAGGAAACGAGTATACACTGTCCACTTGCCAGCTTGATTTCTGCCTGCCGGCAAAGTTTGAGCTGACTTATATTGATAAGGATGGAGAGAAGAAGACTCCTGTTGTTTTGCATAGAGCAATTTTGGGATCTCTTGACCGTTTCATGGCATATATTCTTGAGGAGACAAAGGGAAATCTGCCAACATGGCTTGCACCAGTTCAGGTAAAGGTTATGCCTGTTAAGACAGATAACGAGGAGCTCATGGAGTACGCAAGACAAATCTGTGAGAATCTTGAGGATAGAAATGTTCGTGTTGAGTTAGATGACAGAGCAGAAAAGCTTGGATATCGTATGCGCGAGGGTCAGGTTCAGAAGGTACCGTATCTGCTTGTAATCGGATTTAACGAAATGGAGAATAAGTCAGTCTCCTATAGACTTCATGGAGAAATGGATACTACAACAGTTGGACTTGACGAATTTGTTGAGAAGATCCATGAAGAAATTAAAAATAAGGTAAGATAAAAGAAACAGATCGAAGAATCTGGTAAATAGAAGAAGGGCACGAATCCAATTCAGATTCGTGCCCTTTCTCTGTAAAAACATAATTATTTAGGATCTTATAGTAAAATCAATTTAGTTCTCAAGCAGATATTTTTCGCAAAAAGCGATCTGCGCTTCCATGGAAGTGCGGCTTGGAGCACCCTTTGTAAGACGCTTTTCTACGCAAGTCTTCATGCTGATTGCGTCATAGATATCCTCATCAAATACTGGGCTGATGGAACGATATGCGTCAAGAGAAAGCTCATCAAGGGAGCAGTTTTTATCAATACACATTAGAACAAGCTGACCAACAATGCCATGTGCATCACGGAATGCAACACCGTGATTTACAAGATAATCAGCGGCATCTGTAGCGTTGGTGAAGCCATTTTTTGCACTGGCTTCCATGCGATCCTTACGGAATGTCATAGAGGCGATCATGCCTATGAACAAACCAATGCAACCCTTAACAGTATCAAATGCGTCAAATGCCATCTCCTTATCCTCCTGCATATCTTTGTTGTATGCAAGCGGAAGACCTTTCATGGTAGTTAAAAGAGACACAAGAGCACCATAAACACGTCCTGTCTTTCCTCTGATCAGCTCTGCAATATCAGGATTTTTTTTCTGAGGCATAATACTAGAACCGGTGCTGTAAGAATCATCAATATCGACGAATTGATACTCGTTAGTATTCCAGGTGATAATCTCTTCGCAGAAGCGAGAAAGATGCATCATAATAATTGAGAGTGCATCTAGATATTCGATCAGGTAGTCGCGATCAGAAACAGAATCCATGCTGTTTACAGTTGCGCAGTCAAAGTCCAAAAGAGACGCAGTGTACTCTCTGTCAAGCGGGTAGGTGGTTCCTGCCAGAGCGCCAGCTCCAAGTGGGCATGTATTCATGCGGCGGCGGATGTCAGCCAGACGGCTGCGGTCACGGCGAAACATTTCAAAATATGCACCAAAATGATGAGCAAGTGTAATTGGCTGAGCTTTTTGAAGGTGAGTAAAGCCTGGCATAAAGGTGTCAAGGTTTGCTTTCATAATAGTGAGCAATTCTTCAAGGAGAGTTTTTAAAAGACCATCAGTCTCATCAATCTCATCTCTTGTGTAAAGCTTCATGTCAAGTGCAACCTGATCATTTCTGCTTCGGCCTGTATGAAGCTTCTTTCCAGCCTCTCCGATGCGTTCAATCAAATGAGCTTCTACGAAGCTGTGAATATCTTCACTTCCGTCATCGAATGTAAGTGTGCCGTTGTTAATATCAGAAAGAATACCTGTTAAACCACTGATGATCTGATCTCGCTCATCATTTGTAAGGATGCCGGATTTTGCAAGCATAGTCACGTGTGCAATGCTGCCGCGAATATCCTGTGCGTAAAAGCGACAGTCAAATGGAAGTGATGCATTAAAATGGTTTACAAGTTCATTAGTTTCTTTGGTGAAGCGTCCACCCCATAATTTCATAATCAATCCTCTTTTCTGACAGCTTATTGACTGTCTTTGTTTGTTTTTTTGCTTAATGAATTGTGACGGTTGCGAGTTAAGTCAAGCTCAATACTGTCAAGGCTGACATTTTTTTTCGCTGATGAATCGCGCTTTTCATCTGTTTTTGAAAAATTTTTATTCGAAAGCATTTCATCTGAAAGTTCTTTCGAAAAATCTTTATTTGAAAATTCTTCCGAAAATTCATCCGAAAGTTCTTCTTCTGAAGGTTTTTCTGGCTCGTTTGAATCTTCATCAAAAAATTCGTCTGGCAGATCATCCTCTTCATCTATTGCTGCATCATCCGTCTCCATTTCATTATCTGTTTCATCATCTAAAGCACCTTCTGTAGGTTCAGCCAAAGCATTTTCAAGATCTTCTGAATCAGCCAAAGCAGTTGCCTGAGAAGCAGAAATTTCCTCCTGATTATCAAGTGAAGCTTCTTCTGCCTGATTTTTCTTCCATAGGTGAATCAGTGCAGCAATCATAATCAGTAAAATAATACAGATAAGCGTGCTTGCAAGACCGAGGTAGAAACCATCTGGTGTGTAATCAAGATGAATGGTATGTGTACCTTCTGAAATTTCGAAGGAGACGAATGTGTCTTTAAAGGCTGTCATATCAACAGTTTTTCCATCAACAGTGACAGTCCATCCTGTGTCATAAGGAATTGTTGTTACAACGCGTCCATCAGCAGATGCAGTAATAGTTGCATCTACACTTGTGCTTGTGTAGGAAGTAACTTCCATCGGTGACTCGTCAAGAATTTCATAAAGCTCTTTTAACACATCCTCATTCAGACGGTATGCTGACAAATTGATGATGGTTGAACTAGAAGAATCATCATTTGTGATAGTAAAGAGTGAGCCGTCTGTCTGATAGTCAAATGACATAAAAAAGCTTCGGCTTAAATTGTCAAAGGTTTTTGATGTATTATTATGGTTTATTCGAATTTTAGAAGGTCCAGACTTAGCAGAATAAAAGCAGTAGTAGCCGCCTTCTGTTGTTGTAACGTTTACGCTAGTGGTTCCGTTGTTTGTCACGTCAAGCGGAACAAATAAGTCATCAGCAATACCAAGTGAATGAACAAGATTGTTCCAGTTTATGCCAGGATCATCTGCTGTTAAATCCCAATCTGCTTCTAATGAATTAGAGACAAGAAAACCTAACGGCAGTGCATAAGTATTCTTGTAGAGGTCTATATTGTCTGTGCTTTGATATAAACTTCTAAGCAAAGTATCCTCTGGCTTTGGATCGTTGTCTGTGTATATAGAGTAACGGATGCCAAGGAGCATGTTGGAAGCAGGCGTGGAGCCAGCAGTTCCATATGCATTAGTTGATGACTCTAAACCGATTTTTTTATAAAAAGAAGTCAAATGCGCGTAAGCAGTTGATGAAAAGATTGATGCAGAAGGATAATCAAGCCATGCACCATCATTTTTCGTACGGTTGTTTACCTTTTCTGTTCGGTAAAATACAGTGTCATCATCAGCTGCGGCAGCAGCGGTAAGTGTGCGTACATTGGAATCATATTCCTTATAAGTTGTTCTTCCTACTGTTGTAACACTTGTATACGACATATTGATTGTGGCTTCAGCAGTAATAATGATAAGTGTAACAACAGTAATCGGCATACGCCAGTTTTTGCCCTTTGAACGGTATAAATGAATTAAAATGCCATAAATTACCACAAAGAGAATACTTAAATAGAATGAGGAGAACAGATAATACTGTCCATCGCCTGTTCCTGTGTAGGAGGCTTCTAGCTTTTCAGCCAAAATGATAAAGCCAACAACTCCAAGCAAAACACTTAAGTATTGCTTTTTAGGGCGGTCCTTTAAGCCAAGAAAGCCTTTATATCCCATCGCAAGCAAAAATAGAACGTAGATAAATGACTGACGGCACGGAAGAGAATTTGGATAATGGAAACCATGCCATATAAAGTTAAGCACATTGGTACTAAAACTCAAATAGAAGAAAATGATCAGGCTAAGATAAGAAATCTTTTCCTTGAAGGAAACCTTTTGGTTCATAAAATATAGCGGAACAAACAGCAGTATGCCAACGCCGCAGTAAATATTTGGCCAATGCTTTAGTCCGATCTCAACCTCAACATTAACAAGATGACGTGCAATCATGTCATACATAGAAAAATAGGAAGACCAGTCCTTTGGAAAGCTAAAGTTGCCGGAAGCTGTATATGAGAGTGCTGCAATCTCAGGGAAAAGCACAACACCTGCGAGTCCGCCGGCTAAAAGGGAAAACAGACCAAAATTCAAAATCTTTTTCGGGTAATTAAAATTTTTTCCTTTTGCGAGAATCATGCAGATTACAAAATAAATTACAAGGGTAATACAGATCATGATTGCAATGTAATAATTGGAGAGAATGGCAAGTCCTAAGCTGATGCAATACAGATAGCATTTATCATCGTTGATCAGCCGCTCTAAACCAAGGAAAATTACAGGAAGCAAAACCATACAGTCAAGCCACATAATATTCCAGCTGTACGCAGCCATGTAGCCGCTTAGGCCATAAAAGATGCCGAAAAAGGCAGCTGCGATGCTGTTTGTGTGGTTGTGTCTGTTTAAATACCAGGTCATCGTAAGACTAGAGAGCGCCATTTTTAATACAATTCCATATGTGATAAACTCAATGACAAGTGAGCTTGGACACAGGAATAAAAACCAGTTAAGCGGACTGGAAAGATAGTAGGCAAATATTGCCATAAAGTTTGTACCTAAACCGATATCCCATGTATAAAACAAACTTTCACCGTTTGCAAGCTTATCCTTTAGCTCTTGAAAAAACGGTGCGTATTGGTGATACAGGTCAGTACGCAAAAAAGAACGGTCGCCAAATGGGTAGATTTCCTTTCCGATAAAGATCATAATCATGGAAAGAACTGGAATAAAAAAAGCCAAAAGATAAGGCAAGCGATCCTTCCATGTTCGCTTCGAATGTGCCTTCTGCGGCATGATTTTTGAAAAATTCAAATTCATAGCACAAATCCTTTCTTATTAAAATATATCTTTATGATAGCATTGTTTTTTGATCATTCTGTGACTAGCTTCTTTTCTTAAAAACAAGAAGCTTGCTGCCAATGTAATTGATTAATAGAACAAATACATTAGACAACAGTTTCATTGCCGGTTCATTCCAGCAAAGAAGGCTGACTGTAATTTCCATGAAGGCAGTATCGACAAAAAAGGAAAAGATACGGCAGCTTATAAAAGGAATCAGTTCCTTTTTTAAAACAGGCACAGACCAGTCATCTGACAGGAAAACAAAAATCTTGTTGCTGACGTAGGCAAATGCAACAGCGAGCACCCAGGAGATACATTGAGAAATCAAGACTCCAGAAAAGATACGGACAAGAAAGTAGCTTACATAGCTGACGATGGTTGTAAGGACACCACAGACAAGGTAGCTAATGACTTCGTAGTTGCAAAAACGCGACAAAACAGGATTATTGGCAGCCCACTGACAGATTCTAAGATTGATTATAAAACGAATCAGTGGAAAGTTCATGATTTTGTCTTTCATATTAAATGTGCTCCTTTTTACTTTACAGATGATTCAAATTCGCATATAATAAATAATGCGTTTGACCATTTGGCCGGCGTATATATGTAAACAACACGGCATTCTTATTGTAATATAGGATTAGAAAAAAGTAAATCTTTTTCTTTCCTCTATATGAAAGGTAAAAAATATGACAGAACAAGAACGCAAGAAAGCATTTGAAAATCAAAGGCGCAATGCCGAAAGACGTGCTAAGGAAGCTGATGGCACTTATGACATGGAGCGTCGCATACAATATGAAAAAAAACAGCGTGAAGAACGCCGTCTGCAGCAGAAAAAGCAAGCATTGAAGCAGCGGATTACAGCAGCAGTGATTGTAGTTGCTGCTTTGATTGTGATAGCAGTTCTTTTTAGATCCTGCAATAAAAAAGATGATAAGCAGCTTCAAACAATGCCTGTGCAGACCTCACAGGAGGAGATAACAAGCGGGCAAATTGAAGAGGCAAATGAACCAGAAGTGAAAGCTACTGTGCCAACTACACAGGAACAGATTCAAGAGACAAATCAGTTGGAGACAGTTGGTGAAACAGAGCAGGTACAGCTGACGCAAAGTCAGCCGGCAGAATCTGTTGCTGCGACAGTAAATGCAGTTGATACAGCGCAGCATGTCATTGATCCGTCTGGTATTGTTATTCCAGATTGGATTACGGTTGATTTGATCCATATTAATAATGTGTCAAGACCAGCAATTGCCCTTGATGCTGTAAATGATATTGCAATTCATTATGTGGCAAATCCGGGAAGCTCTGCAAAGGCAAACAGGGATTATTTTGATTCACTTGATAATCCGGCTGTAGAAGGTGCCGGCCGCCAGGCAAGTGCACATTTGATTGTAGGGCTTGATGGTGAGGTAGTACAGTGTCTTCCACTTAATGAGATGGCATATGCAGTTCGTTCAAGAAATCCAGATACGATTTCAATCGAAGTGTGTCATCCAGATGAGACAGGTAAGTTTTCAGATACTACATACAATACACTTGTAAAGCTGACAGCGTGGCTTTTACAGCAAAAAGGTCTGACGCCAGATCATGTTATTCGCCATTTCGACTGTGATGGAAAATATTGTCCGCTTTATTATGTGGAGCATGAGGATGCATGGAATAAGCTGAAGCAGGATATAGCAGATTATTATTATGCAAATCCAAATATTCAGTAAACTTTCGGGCAACTTTGTACTTTACAACCTTTTTGAAACGCGGTAGAATAGAATTAGCCTGTTGCGGTCTGGGGACAGTTTGCCCTACGGACAGCAACGATACAAACGCTGCATGGGCAGCAGATGGGAGATAAATTATGAAGGTATTAGTTATTAACTGCGGCAGTTCTTCTCTGAAGTATCAGCTGATTGATTCACAGACGGAGGAGGTACTGGCAAAGGGACTTTGCGAGAGAATCGGTATTGAAGGTTCTAAGCTGACTCATAAGCCAACTGGAAAGGAAGACTATGTAGTAGAGTCTCCGATGAAGGATCACCAGATTGCTGTAAAGCTTGTGCTGGATGCACTGACAGATAAGGATCACGGTGTAATCACCGATATCAAGGAAATCTCAGCAGTAGGCCATCGCGTTCTGCACGCAGGTCAGGTATACAGCGATTCTATCGTTGTAAATGAGGATGTTAAGAGAGTAATCAGAGAGTGCTTCGATCTCGGACCTCTTCATAATCCAGCAAACCTGATTGGTATTGAAGCATGTGAGGCAGCTATGCCAGGTGTACCGCAGGTAGCAGTATTTGATACTGCATTTGGACAGAGCATGCCAAAGAAGGCATATCTGTATGCAATTCCATACGAGTATTATGAAAAGTACGGCATTCGTCGCTATGGCTTCCACGGAACAAGCCACAGCTTCGTATCTAAGGAGACTATTAAGTTTGCAAACCTGAATCCAGAGAACTGCAAGGTTATCGTTTGTCATTTAGGAAACGGTGCAAGTATTTCTGCATCAATTGGCGGTAAGTGTGTAGATACAAGTATGGGTCTGACTCCTCTGGAAGGTCTGATCATGGGTACCAGAAGTGGTGATGTTGATCCGGCTGTTGTTCAGTATATCTGCAACAAAGAGAATAAGACTGTTGATGAGGTATTAAATATCTTAAATAAGAAGTCTGGTGTTCTTGGTATTTCTGGTGTTTCCAGTGACTTCCGTGATGTTACAAAGGCTGAAAATGAAGGAAACGAGAGAGCAAAGGCAGCAAACGAGGCATTTATCTACCGCGTAATCAAGTACATCGGTGCATATGTTGCGGCTATGAACGGTGTAGATGCAATTGCATTTACAGCAGGTGTTGGTGAGAATGATGTAAATGCAAGAGAGAAGATCTTAAGCGGTCTGACTTACCTTGGCATCGAGGTTGACCATGAGGCAAATAAGAGAAGAGGCGAGAATACAATGATCTCTACTCCAGCTTCTAAGGTTAAGGTTGCAGTAATTCCGACAAATGAGGAGTTGGCAATCGCAAGAGAGACTGTTGCGCTGGTATAATCTGGCACAACGAGCAAACACTACCAGGCAGCAGCTGCAAAGGCAGCTGCTGCTTGTTTCTATGAAAGGTTGGGTTACAAATTGTCATTATCAGAACAGAGCAGGATTCGCAATTTCTGTATTATTGCGCATATAGACCACGGAAAGTCCACGTTAGCGGACCGTATTATTGAAAAGACAGGCCTTTTGACCAGCAGAGAGATGCAGGAACAGGTTCTGGACAATATGGATCTTGAGAGAGAGAGAGGCATAACCATAAAGTCACAGGCGGTGCGCACCATGTATAAGGCCAATGACGGGGAGGATTATATTTTCAATTTGATTGATACACCTGGACACGTCGATTTTAATTATGAGGTGTCACGAAGCCTCGCAGCTTGTGACGGTGCCATTTTGGTTGTCGATGCTGCACAGGGAATTGAGGCACAGACATTGGCAAATGTGTATTTAGCGTTAGATCATGATCTGGATGTTTTTCCAGTTATCAATAAGATTGATTTGCCAAGTGCAGATCCAGACCGTGTGGCGGCTGAGATCGAAGATATTATTGGCATAGAGGCGCAGGATGCACCGCGCATTTCAGCAAAAAATGGAATAAATATCGAAGCCGTTTTAGAGGAAATAGTTCACAAAATTCCAGCACCAAAGGGAGATCCGAACGCACCGCTTAAAGCATTGATCTTTGATTCAAAGTATGATTCATATCGCGGTGTTATCGTATTTTGCCGTATTATGGAGGGAACTGTTAAAAAAGGCGATACTGTGCGAATGATGGCAACTGGAGCAGTAGAAGAGATCGTTGAGGTTGGCTATTTTGGTGCAGGACAGTTTATTGCATGTGATGAGCTTTCAGCAGGAATGGTTGGTTATATTACAGCAAGCATCAAAAATGTGCGTGAGACTCGTGTCGGTGATACAATAACAAATAATGATAATCCGGCAGCAGAGCCGCTTCCTGGATATAAAAAGGTTAATCCAATGGTGTACTGTGGTCTTTATCCAGCTGATGGTGCAAAGTATCCAGATCTTAGAGATGCGCTTGAAAAACTTCAGCTAAATGATGCCTCCTTGCAGTATGAGCCTGAGACATCTATTGCACTTGGTTTTGGCTTCCGCTGTGGTTTCCTTGGTCTTCTCCATTTGGAAATTATTCAGGAACGTCTTGAGCGAGAGTACAATCTTGATCTTGTAACCACGGCACCAGGCGTTGTGTACCATATTTATAAAACAGATGGGACAATGATGGAGCTGACAAATCCTTCCAATATGCCAGATCCATCTGCAATTGAACATATGGAAGAGCCAGTTGTCTCAGCAGAAATCATGGTAACTAGTGAATATATAGGCGCCATAATGGATCTTTGTCAGGAAAGAAGAGGTATTTACCTTGGTATGGAATATATCGAGGAGAACCGCGCTGTATTAAAGTATGATTTGCCATTAAATGAGATTATTTACGATTTCTTCGATGCGCTTAAATCACGCTCAAGAGGATATGCATCATTTGATTATGAATTAAAGGGCTATATGAAATCAGAGCTTGTAAAGCTTGATATCCTGGTAAATAAAGAGACAGTCGATGCACTTTCATTTGTTGTATTTGCAGGCAGTGCTTATGAAAGAGGAAGAAAAATGTGCGAAAAGCTTAAGGATGAAATTCCAAGACAGCTTTTTGAAATTCCGATTCAGGCAGCAATTGGAAGCAAGATTATCGCCAGAGAGACTGTTCGTGCAATGCGTAAGGATGTCCTTGCAAAATGTTACGGTGGTGATATCAGCCGTAAGAAGAAGCTTCTTGAAAAGCAAAAGGAAGGAAAGAAGCGCATGCGTATGGTCGGAAACGTAGAGATTCCGCAGAAGGCATTTATGAGTGTGCTCAAGCTTGATGAGGAGTAATCGGATGCTTGGTCTTTATATTCACATTCCCTTTTGTGTGCGAAAATGCCGATACTGTGATTTTTTATCGGCACCTGCATGTGATTCAGAGCGTGAAGCATATTTGAAAAGCCTGCATGGTCAGATAAAAGCAATTGGTGAACGTCTGAGACAAAAAAAGTCAGGGAAACATTATATTGTAGACAGTATTTTTATAGGAGGCGGTACGCCGTCTTTATTATCATCTGATCAGATGCAGGCATTGATGGATGTGGTGCGAGAGTCTTTTTATGTTGCAGATGATGCTGAAATTACTGCTGAATGTAATCCTGGCACTGTCACGAGAAAAAAGCTTTGTGCATACAAAAGAGCAGGAATCAATCGCCTAAGTATAGGACTGCAGTCAGCTGATAATGAGGAACTGGCGCTTTTAGGGCGAATCCACACATGGGAAGAATTTTTAGATACATTTAAAGCGGCTCGTAATGCCTGCTTTACTAATATCAATATTGATATCATGAGTGCGCTTCCAGGTCAGACAGTTTTATCATATCAAAATACGCTGACAAGTGTGCTTGCACTTCATCCGGAGCATATTTCAGCATATAGCTTGATCATCGAAGAGGGAACACCTTTTTTTGATGAGTATGGTGAAACTGATTGTGCCAAAAAGAAGAAAAAGGATGCCGCGAAATTGCTTCCTTCTGAAGATGAAGTGGTGCAGATGGACGAACTTACCTGGAAACTTTTAGGTGAGGCTGGCTATGAGCACTATGAGATTTCCAATTATGCATTGCCAGAAAGTGTATGCAGACACAATTTAAAGTACTGGCACTGTGAAGAATATCTTGGTGTCGGTACAGGTGCTGCTTCGTATATGAAAACAAATTCATCAGGTGATTATTGTCGTTTGAAGGTCATTACTGATACAAAAGCGTTTTCAGAGATTGACTGGAATGATCAGTCGTCTTTAGACAAATGCTTTGCGGAATGTGATATACTTTCTTTGAAGGAACAAATGGAGGAGATGGCCTTTCTTGGTCTTCGCACAAAAGAAGGTGTTAGACTGTCGTCATTTTATGAACGCTTTGGCAAATCATTTAATGAAGTATATGGGGAAGTAGTTAAGAAATATACTGCGATGGGGATGATGAAAGCAGATGAGACACATGTTGCGCTCACGCTTAAAGGCATGGAGGTCGCAAATTGGATCATGGCTGATTTTTGTGGCTGATTTTTCAGAAGAATACAAGGTGCTGTGAGATTTGCAGCACGGAAAAGAGGAAAAGATGTATCAGGTCGATTGTTCCGTTTTGCTGGACGGAAAAAAATTCTACGAGATGTCGATATGGAATATGTACTGCAGAAAGAAAAGCTATGTGTTTCTGACAGCTGTTATGTATGCATTTTCTATGTTAATGATATCATCAGCACTCCCTCAGATTTTGACGGGAACAAACAACACAGCCATTATCAACGGCGGTATGGGCTTTGTATTACTTGTTCTTGTTGTCTATATGAATTATAATCATATCAGTCGTTTCAAGAGAGCTTCTAAAAACGAAGAGTGGTTAAAAAAGACAGGTAAGCATATACGAATCACAAAAGAGCAGATCGTAAATTATCGTATTGAGGCACAGGAAGAACGCAAGTATGAGTGGTCTCAGGTACTTGGCGCATATAACCGCAAGGAAGAAATTGTTCTGTGTACAAAAAAAGATGAGCAGATCATGACACTTGATAAGTCAAAGCTTTCCGAGTCAGAGATGAAATTTATCACAGATATTATAGATGAAAGACATTTATGGAGAACGTCAATGCCGATCCGTACAGTATATCTGATGTTTGGCGCAATTACATTCGTTGGAGTTACATGGATTGTACAGGCCGTTTTAAAGGTGATGTAATGTAAAAAAAGTAAGCGTTTATTTTGGAAACGAAATAGATGCTTATTTTTTTATGTCACAGTTCACTCGTCATGCTGTAACTGTAACTTTCATGCTTGACATTTCAGAGAAAGATCTTGTAAAATTATGCCTGCTGTTTTATAATGTGATAAGATGATATCAGGGTCAAAAGGTCAGAAATCCGATGCAATCTGGTATCAAAGGGGAAATTCCCATAAAGAATGGAAAGGAGTGCAGTGAGAACGCTGCAGTAATAGAAGAATGAGTAAATCCCGCAAGAAAAAGAAGGATTCTTTTAAAATTATATATATGATACTGGGAATAGAGATGCTAGTTACGGTGGCTGTAATTGGTTATTTTGGATACCATTATGGAAGTATTTTATTAGCTGGTTTTAAGAGTGCTAAGGCAAGTATTAGTTCACAGACACCGGTACAAGATCCGGGATATCCGATTGATGTGGATGGACAGGCACCGACAAATCAGGTACAGGCAGATACAGAAGTGGTTACGGAGGAGGTGTTTAAGCCAACTAGTGCTAAGCTTGTCGCAGTAGGAGACAATCTTATGCATCGTTCCTGTACATTAAGCGCAAAGAATGCTGATGGAACATATGATTTTACTAAGCATTTTGCAAATATGGCTGATATCTTTAAGGCAGCCGATCTTGCTGTGATTAGTCAGGATACTGTGTTAGGTGGTATTGAACTTGGGGCGACTTCTACTGAGACAGGTATTTTCAACACTGCAGTGGAACTTGCGGATGGTATGGCAGATGCAGGAATCAATGTTGTTCTTGCTGCTAATAATCATATCATGGATGAAGGCAGTGCCGGTCTGAATACGATGATGAGCTATTTTAGTACAAAATATCCGAATATTACGCTTCTTGGTGTAAATAACTCCAGAGAGGCTAAGGATGAGCCTGTTTATGTGGAGACAAATAACATTAAGATTGCAATGATTAATTATAGCTATGGTTCTAACCAGACAGCTGATCTGGATGCAAGTCCATATTTATTAAATCAGTATGATGAGGATTGGCTGTCTGATATATTAAAGCAGGCAAGAGAGGAAGCTGATTTTATTATCGCATTTCCATTTTGGGGCGAGCAAAACAGCATGGACTACACGCAGGAGCAGGAGCGTCAGGCACAGTTTCTGGCGGACAATGGTGTTGATCTGATTATTGGATCATATCCTCATGTAGTAGAACCTGTTAAATGGATCACAGCAGAAAATGGAGATCGTACTCTTGTTTATTATTCACTTGGCAATTTCCAGTCAATCCAGAATACAGTGGAAAATATGCTTGGCGGTCAGGCGAATATAACAATCAGTAAGGAAGAGGATGGAACTCATATTTCAGATTACTCACTTGATTTTGTTGTAACTCATTATGAGCAGAGAGAATCTAGTGAATATTATGACATTGTCACAACATATCCGCTGGCTGATTACACAAGTGATCTGGCAGCACGCCATGGTATGTCTGTATCTGGAAACGAGGAGTTTGATCTGGCATCTTTGCAGGGATTAAGCAGTCAGATTCTGTCAAAATGCGATCTGGACGAGAGTAAGGAACAAGATGCGTCAAAAGATGAATTAACAGATGAATCAACAGATGAATCAACAGATGGAGAAAACTAAATTGAAGACAAAAAATGCAAATAAGTGTGCAGCGGCCGGTATGTGCGGCGGCTGCACTTATATTAACGGAAGTTATGAGAAACAGCTTACAGAAAAAGAACAGTATGTGAGAACACAACTAAAAGGAATTTGTCCGGTAAATCCAATTATCGGAATGAAAAATCCATACCATTACCGCAATAAGGTGACAGCAACATTTTCCTATAAAAAAGGCGAAATTTTTTCTGGAATCTATGAGGAGAAAAGTCACAGTGTTGTGCCGGTAGATTCCTGTCTGTTAGAGGATCAGACCGCAGATCAGATTATATGTGATATAAGAGGACTGCTCAAATCGTTTAAGATTACGATTTACAGTGAGCGCACACGTTATGGTCTGCTGCGCCATGTTATGATCAGACGAGGCTTTACAACAGGTGAAGTGCTAGTGATTCTTGTTGTTACTTCACCAGTGTTCCCATCAAAAAATAACTTTGTGAAAGCACTTTTAAAGATGCATCCAGAGATTACAAGTGTTGTATTAAATGTAAATGACCGAATGACAAGTATGGTGCTTGGCGATAGAAATATTGTACTGTACGGAAAGGGCTATATTGAAGATGTGCTTTGCAATAACCGTTTTCGTATCTCAGCGCAGTCCTTTTATCAGATTAATCCAGTGCAGACACAAAAGCTGTATGAAAAGGCTGTTGAGCTGGCAAATCTGACAGGTGAGGAAATTGCGATTGATGCTTACTGTGGAATTGGAACTATTGGAATGACTGCAGCATCAAAAGCAAAAACTGTACTTGGAATTGAATTAAATGCGCTCGCTGTAAAGGATGCAATTGCCAATGCAAGAGCAAATCATGTGACAAATATTCATTTTCTTCAGGGAGATGCAGGAGAACAGATGACACAGATGGCAGAGGAGGGAAGTCATGCCGATGTTGTCTTCATGGACCCACCGAGAAGCGGAAGCAGTGAAGCATTTATGGATTCAGTTACTGTTTTAAATCCAAAGCGCATTGTATATGTTTCTTGTAATCCGCAGACACTGGCAAGAGATCTTAAATATCTGGCAAAGAAAGGCTATCACACAAAGCAGGCAACACCAGTCGATATGTTCCCGTGGACAAAGGCTGAACATGTGGAAACAGTTTGTTTACTTGAGAAAGGAAAAAAGTAATGATTAAAAATATTGTATTAGATATTGGAAATGTACTGATTCCGTTTTCATGGCGGCAGCATCTGGATCATTTTGGATTTTCAGATGAAATAAAGAAACGTCTGGCAGATGCAGTCTTTTTAAATGATGACTGGAACGAGATTGACCGAGGTGTTCTGACAAAAGAAGAACTTTTGGCTCGCTTCATTGAGAACGATCCTGGTATTGAAAAAGAAATTTATATGGTAATGGAAAATATAAATGGTACAGTTGGTGAGTATCCGTACACAAGCACATGGGTGCCAAAGCTTAAGTCAATGGGATATCGTGTGTATCTATTGTCCAATTTCAGTGATCAGCAGCTGCATGACAGCAGAGAAAAGCTTCCATTTATTGATCAGGCAGATGGTGTGCTATTATCATTTCGCTACAAGATGATAAAACCAGATGATGCGATCTACCAGAAGTTATTTGAATTATTTTCATTAAAGCCAGAAGAATGTCTGTTTTTTGATGACAAACAGGAAAATATTGACGGTGCAGTGCGAAATAAAATGAATGGACATGTGTTTACCAGCTATGAAGATGCAATGAATACAATAAAAAATATGTAGGAGGAAAAATGGCAGTATATCAATTAGAAAACGAACACATTTATCTGGAGGTTGCAAGTCACGGCGCAGAGCTTGTGCGTCTGGTTGGCAAGAAAACAAAAAAGGAATATTTATTTGATGGAGATCCAAAGTATTGGAAGCGTCATTCTCCAATTCTGTTTCCGTTTGTCGGTGGTGTGAAAAACAAAGAGTACCGCTATAATGGAAAGACTTATACAATGACACAGCATGGATTTGCGAGAGATATGGAATTTACACTGGACAGTCAGACACAAGATACGCTGTGGTTTTCAATTGTATCTAACGAGACGACAATGGAAAATTATCCATTCGCATTCCGTCTTGAGGTTGGTTATCAGTTAAAGGGAACAGAAGTAACTGTACTTTGGAATGTAATCAACACAGATACAAAAGAAATGTATTTTTCCATTGGTGCACACCCGGCATTCTTTGCCAGCATGACACTAGAGGATGGTCCAGATACAGACCATATTCATGTGGGCGATAATATTGAAGGAACATTTACCTGCTATCGTGTTACAGAAAATGCAATGGCACTTGAGGATGATACTCTTGTATTGCCGCGTGACCTGCCGCTTACAGCTGATCTGTTTTCAAGAGATGCTATTATTTCAAAGGATGATCAGGCATCACGTCTGGCACTGGCTTATCCGGATGGACAGGAGTATGTAGTTATGCAGTTTGATGAGCCAATCTTTGGATTGTGGTCACCTAAGAGCGATGCACCATTTGTATGCTTAGAGCCATGGCATGGAAGATGTGATGCAGATGATTTTACAGGTACGCTTCAGGAGCGCGCATATGAAAGAATGCTAGAGGTTGGCGGTGTATTTAATGGCGTTTATACAATTGGTCTGCCGCTTGAGTGATAGGAGCATAGAGTATGATTTATATTGGAAATCACGTTTCTTCGTCAAAGGGATATGAGGCGATGGGCAAACAGGAAGTAGCGCTTGGCGGCGATACGTTTGCCTTTTTCACAAGAAATCCAAGAGGAGGAAGCGCAAAGGAGATAAAAGGTGAAGATGTACAGCGTCTTCTGACACTGATGAAAGATCATTCATTTGGTCCTCTTGTTGCACATGCACCATATACAATGAATGTTTGTGCAGCAAAGGAAGATATTCGCAAATTTTCTGTGGAGATGCTAAAGGATGATATAAGGCGTATGGAATATCTGCCGGGTGCCTTTTACAATTTTCATCCGGGTTCACATGTTGGTCAGGGAAGCGAAGCCGGCATTGAGCTTATAGCAGCAGCGTTAAATGAGTGCATAAGCAGTACACAGAGCGTAACGATTTTACTTGAGACGATGGCCGGAAAGGGAAGCGAGGTCGGAAGAAGCTTTGAGGAATTAAAAGAAATCATGGACCGTGTTTCATGTAAGGAAAAACTTGGTGTTTGTTTTGATACATGTCATGTGTGGGACGGCGGTTATGATATCGTTAATCATCTTGATGAAGTTCTTTCTGAGTTTGATCGTCTGATCGGTCTTGACAAACTGTGTGCTGTACATTTAAATGACAGTATGAATGATTGCGGCGCACATAAGGATCGCCACCAAAAGCTTGGTCTTGGAAAAATTGGAGAGGAAGCTTTAAAAAGAGTTGTCACGCATCCGGCGCTTCAGGGTCGTCCATTTATTCTTGAGACACCTAACGAGGATGACGGTTATGCAAGAGAGATTGCCATGGTGCGTAAGTGGCAGGAGCAATAAATTAAAAAACAGCGGGAGGAAAGCGTGATGGATCATTTATTATATGGATGTGCATATTATGATGAGTATATGCCGTATGAACGGCTTGACAAGGATCTTGCTATGATGAAAAAGGCAGGAATCAATGTAATCAGGATTGCAGAGTCGACTTGGAGCACAGAAGAGCCAGAAGACGGAGTGTTTGATTTTTCTCATGTCACAAAGGTACTAGAAGCTTGTGAACGCGAAAAAATTCATGTTATTATCGGAACACCAACATATGCAATACCAGCTTGGATGGCAAAAAAGTATCCGGATATCATGGTGACAGATAAGAGTGGGCGACGTCCATACGGTGCGCGTCAGATTATGGACATAACACATCACGCTTACCGTTTCTACTGCGAGCGTATTATTCGTAAGCTGATGGAAGTGGTAAAGGACTATTCCTGCGTTATTGGATTTCAGCTTGACAATGAGACAAAGCATTTTGGTACGAGCAGCGAAAATGTACAGCAGGCATTTGTATCATGGATTAAGAAGCAGTATCAGGGAGATATTGAGAGGTTCAATCACGATTTCGGACTGGATTACTGGAGTAACAGAATTAACAGCTGGGAGCAGTTTCCAAGTGTAAGAGGTACTATAAATGGAAGCCTTGGCTGTGCATTTGAGCAGTTTCAAAGAAGTCTTGTAACGGAATTTTTGATGTGGCAAAGAAGCATTGTGCAGGAATATATGCGCGAGGATCAGTTTGTTACTCATAATTTTGACTTTGCATGGAAGGGTCATTCTTACGGTGTTCAAACAGATGTTGACCATCCGGCTGCATCAAAGGCACTTACAATAGCAGGCTGTGATATTTATCATCCATCACAGGATGATCTGACAGGAAAGGAAATTTCCTTCTGTGGTGATATGACACGTTCACTTAAAAAGGATAATTATCTTGTAATTGAGACAGAAGCACAAGGTTTTCCAGAGTGGACACCATATCAAGGTCAGCTTAAATTACAGGCATTTTCTCATCTTGCAAGCGGAGCTGACAGTGTGATGTACTGGCATTGGCATTCAATTCACAATGCATGTGAAACATACTGGAAAGGTATTTTAAGTCATGATCTGCAGGAAAATGCAATTTATCGTGAAGTTAGCCAGATAGGAAAATCATTTGAGGTCTTAAGTGACAAATTGATTCACTTAAAGAAAACGAATCAGGTTGCTATTATGGTCAGCAATGAAGCATTAACTGCGCTTAACTGGTTCCAAATTCCTGGCGGAAAAACTTCCTATAATGATGTTGTGCGCTGGATTTATGATGCGCTTTATGAGCAGAATATAGAGTGTGATATTATCTGGACAGATGAAACTAATCTCGATGCATATAAAGTGATTTTTGTCCCTGCATTATATAGTGCGCCAAAGGAAGTATTTGAGCGTTTATCAGCATTTGCAGCAAATGGAGGTACACTTGTTGCTACCTTTAAGACAGGCTTTACTGATGAGCATGTCAAGGTGAATTGTGACAGACAGCCGGCAGGTCTTTCTGAGTGCATGGGTGCCTGGTATGATCGTTTTACTGCACCAAAAAATGTTGGTCTGTCTGGTGAAACATTTGGCGTGTCAAAGGATGAATTGCAGGCACAAGACTTTATGGAGTTAGTTGAGCCAACTGGGGCAAAGGTAATTGCCTTTTATGATCATTATATGTGGAAAGAGTATGCCGCGGTAACTAAAAACAGCTGGGGCAAAGGTACTTGCTATTATATCGCCTGCAAGACAAGCAGTGCATACATAAAGAAATTGACTGCCAGCATTGTAAAAGAGGCAGGACTTTGGGGCTGGAAGCAGGAAATTGCATTTCCAGTTATCATAAAAGAGGGTGTAAATCAGGAGGGGAAAAAGATTCGCTATCTGTTTAATTATTCAGGAAAGGAACAGAGCGTGAAGCTGCCAAAAGAGGCGTCAAAGGTATCAAGAGTGCTCAAAGAGGAGGGCGCAGTTTTGAAAAAAGATCGTTTGACGCTTGCACCATGGGGCTTTGTAGTAGAGGAGATTTAAGTAAACAGGAGGAAAACACTTATGAATCTTGATATGACAAAAGGCAGCCCATTAAAGCTGATTTTAAAGTTTTTAGTTCCGGTATTGTTAGGATGTGTATTTCAGCAGCTTTACAATATGGTCGATACGATTATAGTAGGAAAAGGTGTTGGATCAGATGCACTTGCTGCGGTAGGTGCAACCGGAACAATTGTATTTTTCATTCTTGGTTTTATGAATGGATTGACGACAGGCTTTACTGTTTTGTCATCACAGCGTTATGGAGCAGGCGACTATGAAGGGCTTAGAAAGAGTGTCGGCAATGCTTTTGTGCTTGGCTTGATTGTGACTGTTATTATGACAATTGCGAGCTTGCTTGGCATGGACTGGCTGCTTCGCATAATGCAGACGCCAGAGGATATCTTTGATATGTCAAAGGAATATATTGTTATCATCTGTGTGGGTATTATATTTACAACATTGTATAATTTAACAGCTAGCATTTTACGTGCAGTAGGAAACAGTAAAGTTCCGCTTTATTTTCTGATTTTATCAGCACTGTTAAACGTTGTTCTTGACTTGTTCTTCATCATGGTATTGTCATGGGGCGTAGCTGGTGCTGCCATTGCAACAGTTATTTCACAGGGTGTTTCAGGAATTTTATGTCTTGTATTTTTGCTTACAAAAGTAGATATACTAAAGCTAAAGAAGGAGCACTTTAAGCTCGATCCAATTGGTGCGAAAATTCAGTTAAATATTGGTATTCCAATGGCTCTCCAATTTTCTATCACTGCAATCGGAACTATGATTTTACAGGCAGCATTGAATTTGCTTGGCTCTACAGTAGTTGCTTCTTATACAGCAGCCTGCAAGGTAGAGCAGCTTGTGACTCAGGCATTTCAGGCAATGGGCATGACAATGGCAACATACAGTGCACAAAACTGGGGCATACATTCTACTGAGCGTATAAGAAAAGGCCAAAAGACAGCAATGGTTCTTAGCTGTAGCTATGCTGTAATTATTTACTTTGTCGTTCTTGCTATACTTCCTTTTATGACATCACTGTTCTTTGACGGTGATCTGACCACGGTGATCGGCTATGTGCGCGAGTATATTCAAATCTGTGGACTTTGCTTTATTCCGCTTGGTATGATTTTTATTTATAGAAATGTACTTCAGGGATGTGGATATGCACTGTTTCCTACACTTGGAGGTGTCGTTGAGCTGATCAGCAGAAGTGTGTTTGCATTCATGGCAGCAAGTGCAAAAAGTTATACAGGTATCTGTGTTGCTAATGCAAGCGCATGGGTGACTGCTGGAATTTTCCTTTGGATTGCTTATCTGTTTATAATGAAAGGCATCTTAAAAAAGGACGAAGAAAGAAAGGGTAAATGTAATTTATGATAGAAACAGCACAAAAAAAAGAACGTCTGCTTTTAGTTGCGGTGAATACGGCAGAGGAGAGCAGAGTAAGAGCATCGCTAGAGGAGCTTGCTCTTTTGGTGGATACAGCTGGCGGTGAGGCCGTCGGCTCTATCTATCAGAATCTTGATCATCCAATTTCAGCTACTTATGTTGGAAAAGGAAAGATTGAAGAGATTCGCCAGCTGGCAGCACAGTTAGACGCAGACGGTATTGTGTGTGATGATGAGCTTACACCAGCTCAGATGAAAAATCTAGAGCAGGAGCTTGGCTTTAATGTGCTTGACCGTACAATGGTAATTCTTGATATTTTTGCATCTCGCGCAAGAAGCAGTGAGGGAAAAATTCAGGTTGAGCTGGCACAGCTTCGTTACCGTGCAAATCGTCTGACAGGAATGGGTCAGTCTATGTCGAGATTAGGCGGTGGTATTGGTACAAGAGGACCAGGTGAGAGTAAGCTTGAGACAGACCGACGTTTGATTCATCAGCGTATAGGTCAGTTAAAGTCGGAGCTTGAGCAGGTAAAGCGCACAAGAGAAGTTACAAGAAAAAGAAGAAATGATACGCATATACCAGTTGCTGCAATTGTGGGATATACAAATGCTGGAAAATCAAGCTTGTTAAATAAGCTGACTGGTTCAGAGGTACTTGCAGAGGACAAGCTGTTTGCAACGCTTGATCCAACAACAAGACTGCTTAGTTTAGGCAATGACGAGCCGCTTTTAATGACGGATACAGTAGGCTTCATTGATAAGCTTCCACATCATTTGATTGATGCATTTCGAAGTACGCTTGAGGAAGCAAAGCATGCTGATCTGATTGTTCATGTTGTAGACTGTTCAAATCCAGAGCATGAGACTCAGATGCAGGTTGTATACCAGACATTAAAGGAGTTAGGTGTAGAGGGAAAACCAATCTTTACTCTTATGAATAAGCAGGATCTGTTATCAGAAGAAGAAAAAAATCTTTTCGAGCGAGATATGCAGGCAGACCGCACAATTGAGATTTCAGTAAAAGATGGCACAGGTCTTGACGAGCTGCGCGAGGTGCTTCTTTCTTTTCTGAGAAATCGCAAAAAATATGTGGAGCGTCTCTATGGATACGATGAGATGGGAAAAATTCAGTTGCTTCGCAAGTATGGACAGATTGTAACAGAGGAGTATCGTGATGATGGCGTAGCTGTCACCGGATATGTTCCAAACGAATATTATAACCAGATTCAGTAAATGATCAGGAGGGCTTAAGATGGAGCAAACGGCTCAGATAAAAGAATGTGCACATACCGTTGCCGGAATTGTGGCGCACGTAGATGCAGGAAAGACAACATTGGCTGAGAGTATGCTCTACCTGACAGGCGGCACAAGAAAGCTGGGAAGAGTTGACCACAAGGATGCATTTTTAGATACGTATGAGCTTGAGAAAAACAGAGGAATTACGATTTTTTCCAAGCAGGCAGAGCTAAATTTGAAAGACAGAAAGCTTACGCTTTTAGATACGCCAGGCCATGTGGATTTTTCGGCAGAGATGGAACGAACACTTCAGGTGCTTGATTATGCAATATTGGTAATTAGTGTTGCAGATGGCGTGTCTGGTCATGTGCAGACATTGTGGCGTTTGTTAAAGCAGTATAATGTTCCTGTATTTCTTTTTATTAACAAAATGGATCAGCCAGGTGCTGATAAAGAAGAAACGCTGCTGCAGCTGCAGAAACGCCTTGATGGCCGCTGCGTAGACTTTTCTGATCTTGAAAATTTCGATGAGCGTCTGGCAGAGACAGATGAGGAATTATTGGAACAGTTCTTTGAGACTGGAAAGATTAGACTGGAACATATAAAAAAGCAGATCAAGGATCGAAAGCTTTTTCCATGTTATTTTGGCTCAGCTTTAAAGATGCAGGGTATAACAGAATTTATGGAAGGCTTTGAGATGTATACGACAGTACCAGTGTATGGCGATTTGTTTGGAGCACGTGTATTTAAAATTGCACGTGATGCACAGGGAAAACGACTGACATATTTAAAGGTGACAGGCGGTGTGCTTAAAGCAAAACAGGTGATTGGTGAGGAAAAGATTGATCAGATCCGCGTCTACTCAGGTGCTTCATTTACATCAGTATCAGAGGCACAGCCTGGTATGGTTTGTGCCGTAACTGGATTAAATGATACTGTGATAGGACAAGGTTTAGGCTGTGAGATTCAGGCGCAAACGCCGATTTTGGAACCTGTTCTTACATACTGCGTGTCATTTTCGCCAGAGATTGATATTCACGAGATGTATAGAAAGCTTTCTGTGTTAGAGGAGGAGGAGCCACAGCTGCAGCTTGTATGGCAGGAGGAGACTTCTGAGATTCATGCGAGAGTCATGGGTGAGGTGCAGATTGAAATTTTGCAAAGTTTGATTCGTGAGCGCTTTGGCGTGGAAGCCTTTTTTACTTCTGGTTCCATTATTTACAAGGAAACTGTGGAGAATACTGTTGAGGGAATCGGTCATTTTGAGCCGCTTCGTCATTATGCAGAGGTTCACCTTTTAATAGAACCGGGAGAACCAGGCAGCGGAATGATTTATGAGACAAACTGCAGCGAAGATTTGCTTTCAAAGAACTGGCAGCGCCTTATTATAACGCACCTAGAAGAAAAAAAACATAAGGGTGTGCTGACAGGCTCAGAGCTGACCGATACGAAGATCACACTTATAGCAGGCCGTGCTCACATAAAGCATACAGAGGGAGGAGATTTTAGACAGGCTACTTACCGTGCTGTCAGACAGGGTCTGATGCAAGCAAAGAGCAGACTCTTAGAGCCTGTGTACGCGTACCGTCTTGAAATTCCATCAGAATGTATTGGAAGAGCAATGACTGATATTCAGCAGATGTGCGGTACGTTTTCTGCTCCTGAGCAGGAAGGAGAGCTAAGCATACTTTCTGGAACAGCACCAGTATCAACGATGCGGGGCTATCAAAGAGAGGTCGTTGCCTACAGCAGAGGTCATGGTCGTCTTTTTTGTACATTAAAGGGATATGCACCGTGCCACAATGAGGAAGAGGTAGTGGAACGCATCGGCTATTTGCCGGAAGCAGATCTGTCAAATACGCCAGACTCAGTATTTTGCGCGCATGGAGCAGGCTTTGTTGTTCCATGGTATGAAGTGCCAGATTATATGCATATTGAAGGTATGGAGCAGGAATCAGAAGAAGAGAAAATGCTTCGTGCAGCAAATGAGGCAAAACGTGCTAAGCAGGAAATAGTACGTTCTCTTGAAGACTATGAGGCAGAGAATGAGGAGCTAAAGCAGATCTTTGAGAGAACCTATGGACCTGTAAAGGTGTATCGCCAAGATGACGAGGAGCAGTATCAATCCTCAGCGCCAAAGGGAGCATCTACATATCGCCCAACAAAGAAAAAGCAGCAAGAAGAGGAATATCTTCTTGTAGATGGCTATAATATTATTTTTGGCTGGCCAGAATTAAATGAGCTTTCAAAGACAGATATTGCGGCAGCAAGGCTTACATTGATGGATATTTTAAGTAATTATCAGGGTTACAGCAAGTGTAAGCTGATCCTTGTGTTTGATGCCTATAAGGTGCCAGGAGGAACAGAGCATGTTGAAAAGTACCACAATATTTACATTGTGTACACAAAAGAGGCAGAGACAGCAGATCAATATATTGAAAAAACAGTTCATGCAATGGGAAGAAAGCATCGCGTAACTGTGGCTACATCAGATGGTCTTGAGCAGGTTATCATTCTTGGACAGGGTGGTGTGCGTATGTCAGCACTTGGCTTAAAAAAGCAAATTGAAAGTGCCGGTCATGAGATTCGCGAAATGTGCACAACAAAGTCAGACAGCGGTAAAGTCTATTTGTTTCATGAGACATCTGATGATGTTAAGAAAAAGCTTGATGAGATTCGTCTGGAAAAAAATGATAAAAAAATTGATAAAAAAATTGATATTGGTAAACAAGGGGAAAAGTAAAAAAACATTTGAAAGTGATTTCGACTGAGAGGAGAAAAATATTTCTATGAAGGGAAAAAAGAAATCCTTTGCAGAGAAGATTAAAAAAGAAGGATGGATGAAAATTGATTGTCATCCGCTTGCTGTGTGGTTGGGTAGTACAATCGTAACTGTTTTGCTGCTGGAATTACTCAGCAGAAAATCATTATTTAGTTTGCTTCATTTTGTATTTGTGACACCGCATTTGTTTTTAATGAACTTTATGCTTGTGCTTACAACATATTCGCTTATGTTTTTGACAAGAAGGTGGGGATTTGTCAGAGGACTTGTGGCGATTTTTTGGGGCGCAATAGGCGTTACAGATTTTGTTTTGCTTTTGTTTCGAACAACACCGTTTAACTGGCATGATTTAAGCCTGATTGATTCTGCTATGCAGGTCATGAACCATTATGTATCAGGAATTGGATTTGTAGCAATCGGTGCTGTGATTGCAGCGTGTATTGTGCTTATAGTTGTGTTGTTTAAAAAGGCAGCACGTCTTGAAAAAAGGCCAAATTACAAAAAGGGTGCGGCAAGTGTAGTAACTGTGGCATTGTTAACAGTTTATTTTTGGGGTGTTGGCCGCTGGTCTGCAATTTTGCCGCGTAATTTCAGCAATATCGCGGAAGCTTATCAGACTTATGGTCTTGCCTACTGCTTTACAAATTCATACATCAGCACTGGAATTTCAAAGCCTGATAATTACGATGCGCAAAAGGTAGAAAATATCCTGGATGAAGAGGTTGTGCCTGTAAACACCGAAGTAGAGATTGATCCAGTGGAAACTACGGCACCAGAGGAAGTATCTGTCCCAGAAGAATATGAAGAAGAGACAAAGGCACCAATCGAAGAGTACGATGCAGGCGTCAATGTTATTTATCTTCAGTTAGAGTCATTCTTTGATATTACTGATTTGAATGATGTGACAGTAAATGAAGATCCGATTCCTAATTACCATCGCTTGTTTGATACATGCTCGTCTGGTTTTTTGAGCGTTCCATCTGTCGGTGCGGGAACAGCCAACACAGAGTTTGAGATTTTGACAGGCATGAATTTGGATTTCTTCGGCTGCGGCGAATATCCATATCAGACAGTACTTCGTGAGCAGACATGTGAGAGCCTGCCGTATTGTTATGACAACATTGGCTATACATCTCATGCAATTCATAACAATTCTGCTACATTCTATAATCGAAACATGGTATTTTCACGTCTAGGCTTTGATACCTTTACGAGCATGGAGTATATGTATAACCTGACATATACGCCTGAAAATTGGGCAAAGGATAAGGTACTTACTACCAACATTATCGAGGCGATGGAGTCAACTGATACAAGTGACTTTATCTATACAATTTCTGTGCAGGGACATGGCGCGTATCCGACAGAAGAGGTACTTAAGGATCCTCACATCAAAGTGACGTTAAAAGAAGATGATGAGGCCAGACAAAATCAGCTGACCTACTATGCAAATCAGATTTATGAAATGGATTTGTTTGTAGCTGAGCTGACAAGACAATTAAAGGACTTTAATGAGCCGTGTATTCTTGTTATGTATGGTGATCACTTGCCAAGTCTTGGAATTGAGGAGACTGATATGAACCAGGGAAATCTCTTCACAACAAAATATATTTTGTGGAGTAATTTCCAGATGGAAAAGCAGGATAAAAACGTCGAGGCATACCAGCTTGGTGCATATGTAATGCAGCGAATGGGCATCAATGAGGGAATTATGTTCCGTTATCATCAGAAATATTTTAAGGAGCAGAATGCAAACGAAAGTGCATATTTAGACTCAATGGCTGTTGTTGAGTATGATATGCTGTATGGTGATAAAGAGGTATTTGGAGGCGAAAATCCGTATCAGCCGAAAAATCTTAAGATGGGCATTCTTCCAATAACATTAGATCGTGTTTTATACAAAGATGGTACAATGTGGCTGTATGGAAGCAATTTTAATGAGTTTTCAATTGTAATCATAAATGGAAAGCAGTATGAGCCAACCTCACAGCACCAGAATCTGATTAAGATAGAAGATCTCAAACTTGGAGGAAATCTTGAGGTGTGCGTGGCACAGCAAGATGATTATGGCAAGACAATTCTTAGCACGACAAGAAGCTGTCGTGTTGAGGTAAATCACTAGTTGTATAGTTTGACGATATGGATTGACGTACAGCAAAAAGTGAGATATGATTATACCAAGGTTCAAAGGTCGGCGATACGACTGGAGACAGTAACTAGGAAAGGGTAAAACAGACCATGGAAAAGATTATATTAACAGGTGACAGACCGACAGGAAGACTTCACGTAGGACATTATGTAGGTTCTTTAAGAAGAAGAGTAGAACTGCAAAACTCTGGTGAATATTCCAAGATATTTATTATGATTGCAGATGCACAGGCATTAACAGATAATATTGAAAACCCGGAGAAGGTTCGTCAGAACATTATCGAGGTAGCGCTTGATTACCTCTCATGCGGATTAGACCCGGCAAAGAGTAATATCTTAATCCAGTCCCAGATTCCGGAACTGTGTGAGCTGACTTTCTACTATATGGATCTCGTTACCGTAGCAAGACTTCAGAGAAATCCTACTGTAAAGTCTGAGATTCAGATGAGAAACTTCGAGGCAAGCATTCCAGTTGGATTCTTCACCTACCCGATCAGTCAGGCTGCAGATATCACTGCATTTAAGGCGACGACAGTTCCAGTTGGAGAGGATCAGCTTCCGATGATCGAGCAGACAAGAGAAATCGTCCGCAAGTTTAATTCTGTATATGACGAAGTATTAGTTGAGCCAAGCGCTTTAATTTCTACTAATCAGGCATGTCTTCGTCTGCCAGGTATCGACGGCAAGGCAAAGATGAGTAAGTCTCTTGGAAACTGTATCTATCTGTCTGACAGTGAAGCAGATGTAAAGAAGAAGATCATGAGCATGTATACCGATCCAGAGCATCTTCTTGTCAGCGATCCGGGACATCTTGAGGGCAATACAGTATTTACTTATTTGGATGCATTCTGCAAGCCGGAGCACTTTGAGAGATATCTGCCAGATTATGCAAATCTGGATGAATTAAAGGCTCATTACACAAGAGGCGGTCTTGGCGATGTAAAGGTAAAGAAGTTCTTAAATAACATCATTCAGGAAGAGTTAGAGCCGATTCGTAAGAGACGTAAGGAATACGAGAAGGATATTCCAGAAGTTTATAACATTCTTCGCAAGGGTACCGAGGCTGCAAGAGAGGTTGCGGCACAGACATTGTCTGAGGTAAAGAGTGCAATGAAGATCAACTATTTTGATGATGTTGAGCTTATTAAGGCACAGAGCGAGAAGTATAAGGGAATCTAAGGAAAATAGAAACAAAATAAGGGCGTTCAAAGTCCGGTGCGAGTTAACCGAACTTTGAACGCCTCTTTTTTATCAATCTTTATCGTTAAAGCTAGTGACAATATCAATTGGCTCAAATGTTATGGAAATTGGAGTAAGACCGCCCTGACCAAAGTAAAGGCGTACATAGTGGTGGAAGCCAAATACACCGCCCTCTCTGGAGAGTGTCACTTCCTTTCCTTCACTTCCGTTGAAACTGTAGGTGCCAAACAGCTGATTGTCTACAAAGACAGATACCGGCATCTGAGCGAGTGGTGTGGACTCTGAGGAAGCTGTGATGCTGATACGGAAAGTACCAAAGCCCTCGGTGGTGATTCCAAACATATGGCTGTCGCCCTTTTCGCTGGAAATTCCAGTAAGAGGAAGTGTGGTAACTCCCTTGATATCATGATATACGATATCAAAATCAGAAGTAATCTGTGCATTTTCCGGTACATTTACAAGCTCAATCTCTGCTTCTTTGCCAGTAAGACGAAGAAGAGCAGGGGAGTTCATCAAAAAGCGGCAGATATTTTCAGCACAGCGAGTCAGATGACGGCGCTCTAAACGACCGCTTGCAAGTGCAGCTTCAAGATCACCCATTACCTGCGTTGTATCGGATGTTACCATGTAGAGATCATTCTGCGCGAGAACCATAGCAGCAAATTTTTCCTGAGATGGCTTGTCCTTTGGTGCATTGTTGATCTCAGCCCACCAGTCTGTCATAACGATGCCGTCAAAGTCCCACTCACTACGCAAAATATCTGTGTTAAGCTGATGGTTTCCAGCAGTCCAAAGACCATTTACGCTTCCGTAGGTAGTCATAATAGAGCTTGCATAGCCGCTTTTTACAGCAATCTCAAAGCCCTTTAAGTAGATTTCACGAACTGCGCGCTCAGAAATGACACTGTCCACAAAACGACGGTGATACTCCTGATTGTTTCCGCAGAAATGCTTGATTGTTCCTGTTACACCAGCGCGTCCCATTCCCTCTAACTGAGAGGCGGCGATCACACCACTTAAAAGTGGATCCTCAGAGAAATATTCGAAGTTACGGCCGTTTAACGGACAGCGGTGAATATTCATGCCAGGTCCAAGAAGGCTTTCGATATGGTTATTTCTCATCTCGATTCCTTCCATCTCAAAAAGATCAGCGTTCAGGCTTGTGTTGAACGTGCAGGCAAGCAAGGTTCCGCCAGGAAGACTAAATGCGTTAGTACCGCAGTCCATGCGAAGGCCGGACGGACCATCTGTGCAGCAGCCAGCCGGGATGCCAAAGTATGTAAGATTTGGTGTCAGACCACCGAAAGCAGCAGCAGTTCCAGGTGTTACTTTTGGACTTGACATGCCTTCGCCCTTTACTATATGGCACAAATCGAGATCAGACAGCTGTGCAAGAAATTCGTCCATAGAAACAATGCCGCGTTTTACGTCATCAAGCTTATAGCCCTTATCACCAGTATAGTCAGCACATTGCGGACATGTATCCTCACTGTAATGCTGTAAGTAAACAGGAGCAGCCTGAATAATAGGTACAAGTGTACCATCCTCATTTGTCTTAGGAGTCATGCGCTCAAGATGGCGGCGAGGAGCAAGCTGCTGGGAGAGTTCTTCTAAAACAACTGTTTCTGTAAGCGCGAAGCTTCCGATTTCCTTTGCATTTCGCACATTGGTACCAGCTAAAATTGTATAGGTGCCTTCCTCAAGCACGTAGCAAAACGCATGTCCTGTAATGCCGCTGTCATCGTAGGAGGAAAGTGCATAAAAGTCAATCGCAAGAATACCGCTTTCACCCTCACCAGGTTCAAGAAGTTCAGTCTTTGCAAAACGAATCAGCTCGCGAGACGGCTTTCCAAGAAAACCTTGTGGCTTTTGTACATAAAACTGTATTGTTTCCTTACCTGCCGCATCGCCTGTGTTTGTAATATCGTAAGTAACATTTAAGGTATCGGTTTTGGAAACTTCGCCCTTTGCAAGTCCGGCTGGCAGAGAACACATGTCAAGTGCAGCCTGTACATCAAAGGTAGTATAAGACAGACCATAGCCAAATGGATAGCGAACCTTTTCCTTCGCAAATGTTTCAAAATAGCGGTAGCCTACATAGATATCTTCTTCATAGCGAATGGTATCCTCACAGCCAAAATTCCGGATAGATGGATAATCATCAATATGATAAGCAATCGTATCACTGAGGCGTCCGCTGGCAGGAACCTTTCCGGTGATGACATCGACAGCACCAGAACCGCCTTCCATGCCGCCCTGCCATATATAAAGAACAGATGATGGCTCATAGCGGTCAACAAAGCTCATATCAATGATATTTCCAACATTTAAGATAACAACTGTACGTGAAAAATGGCGGCATACGATTTCAAGCATTGCCTCTTCACCGTCTGTCAGATACCAGCTTCCTTTCTCAGCAGCATTGTCACGGTCCTCACCAGCAGTGCGGCCGATTACGATAAGTGCAGTCTGGCAGCGGGAAGCAGCGCCAGATACAAGTTCATCGCTAAGCGGCATTTCGACCTGACACCAAGGCTCCTGTGCCCAGCCATTTCCCAAATCAAAAGGATGATCTTTTAACCAGTTTTTGTAAGCTGTTTTTACTTCCTCGTCAATTATAAGAGAAGATTCTGTAAGGGCATAGTCAAGATCATGTACATAGCTTGTATTAACAAGACCGCCAGATCCGGTTCCGCTTTTATAATACTCAAATTGAGTACGGCCAAATACGGCACATGTCTCGCCCTCGGCAAGAGGAAGTGTATTGTTTTTGTTTTCAAGAAGCACGCAGCCCTCAGCAGCAGCCTGTCTTGCAAGCGCAGCATATTGCTTCCAGTCAAGTGTAAATTTACTCATAGAAATGGTTTCCTTTCATTATAATATGCGAAATACATTGACAATTTCATGCTTCCATCTTACAATAAAAAGGATATTATTTCAATAAAAAACATGGTGAAATAGCTATCAAAAAAATGAACATAGTAATTTATTTAAAAACAGGAGGAAACCATAATGGAAGACGACGGCAGCGCGGATACGGATACGAATAAGCAGATTTTTGTGAGAGTTTCGAAAGGAGGTCTCGCATGATAGGGGCAATTATTCTGCAGGTCATTCTGATCGCACTGAACGCAGTGTTTACGTGTGCAGAAACGGCAATCGTTTCATTAAACGACAATCAATTAGAAGAGATGGCAAAAAAGGATGAAGCAAAAGCAGCGCTTTTATCTGGATTTAAGGCAAAGCAGGAGTGTTTTTTAACAGCTATGCAGCTTGTTTCAATGGCAAGTGTATGCTTAGGAAGTGCATATGCGGCGCTTGTTTTTAGAAAACCGCTAGAAGATTTTATTGGAAAAAGCGGACAGGCAATAAATCCAAATGTATTGGATGGACTTTGTGTCACTGCAATTTCATTTGTATTATGCATTGTAACGATGATTTTTGGACGTATGGTGCCAAAACGTTTGGCAGCAGAAAAAGAAGAAGAGATGGCAGTCCGTTTTTCTTCTATTGTTTATGTAGTGCAGATTGTCTTTTTTCCGCTAATTTGGCTTTTAATTGCCGCGTCACATACGCTTCTTCGTTTATGTGGTGTTGATCCACATCGTCAGACTCAAATTACGGAAGAAGAGATTCGCCTGATGGCAGAGTCTGGAAGTCAGAAGGGAACGATTGATACACAGGAAAATGAATTTATACAAAATGTGTTTGAGTTTAATGATGTTTCTGTCGATGAAATCTGTACGCATCGAAAAGATGTTGTCTGTGTGTATGCCGATGAGAGCCGTGAGGAATGGGAAAAAGTAATCTACGAAAACCGTCATAGCTTCTATGTTGTGTGCGGAGAGGATACTGATGATATTGTTGGTGTGCTCGATGCAAGAGAGTATTTAAGATCAAGAGACCATTCAAGGGAAGCCGTGATGAAAAACTGCGTGCGAAAGCCTTATTTTATTCCTGAAAATATGAAAGCTGCGTCATTGTTTTCAAATATGAAAAAGACAGGAAACTATTTTGCAGTCGCAATTGATGAGTATGGCGGAATGGCAGGAATAGTTACTATGCGAGATTTGCTTGAGCTGATCGTTGGTGAGTGGAAGGAACATGATGAAGAGCCTGAGCCAAGTGATATAGAAAAAATTGGTGATAGCCTGTGGCGCATTCAGGGTGCAGCTTCACTAGATGAGGTTGCAGAGGAACTTGATGTGGAACTTCCGCTTGATGAATATGATACCTTCGGCGGCTATGTGCTTGGTGAACTTTGTTATGTGCCAGATGATGGCACACAAGTTTCTGTTCTTACACCTGATCTTGAAATTATGGTTACTTCAATAAAAGATCACAGAGTAGAAGAGACTACGGTGCGAAAACGTATTGTACAAGAGGAACAAACTTAATTAGAAAAATGATTTCCCATTGAAATCCATATATTTATTCGATATAATGAGAGTACTGATGGCCGTGCATCAGTACTTTTATTAATTTACGAAAAAAGAAAGGGGAGAGATACTTATGGAACAAAATAAGAAAAAAGCCGGCAAGGCAGCGCTGATTTTCAGGTTTTTAAAACCATGCCTGCCGCTTATGCTGACAGGTCTTTTCTTTTCAGCAATGATTACTGTCTGTCAGGCATTTATCCCACAGGTTATTCGAATTAGTGTAGATGGCGTCTTAGGAAGTGACTTGTCTAAGATTCCAGAATGGGTGAAAGCCTTTTTATCAGAAGAAACGATTCGTGAAAATCCTGGAAAGATGCTTACGATTGCAGCGCTTGCCGTCATTTTGCTTGCAGCTATAAACATCGCTGCAAACTACTACTCAAAGGTATTTGCAGCAAAAGGTTCAGAAAGCTTTGTAAAGGGCATGAGAGATCAGTTGTATGATCATATTCAGAAGTTACCGTATAGCTGGCATGTAAAGAACCAGACAGGTGATATCATTCAGCGCTGTACATCAGACGTAGATGTTGTGCGAAATTTTGTAACTAATCAGTTGATGGAAGTATTTCGTATTATCTTCCTGATTGTATTCTACATGGTGATCATGTTTTCAATGAATGTTAAAATTTCATTGATCGCTGTGTCCTTTTTTCCAATTGTAATTTTGTACTCTGGATACTTCTTCTCAAAGATTGCACAGCATTTTCAGGAAGCAGATGAGGCAGAGGGAATTTTATCAAGCGTTGTTCAGGAAAACTTAACTGGTGTACGAGTGGTGCGCGCATTTGGAAGAGAATCATTTGAGCGCAAACGCTTCGATGAGAAAAATGAGCGTTTTGCAGGACTGTGGATTTATTTAGGTAAGTTTTTGAGTCTTTATTGGTCGATTGGTGATCTGATTACAGGTATTCAGATTCTTACAGTCATCTGCATGGGTGTGTTATTTACAGTAGATGGCAATCTGACTGTCGGTGAATTTATTGCCTTCGTATCATACAATTCCAGTATGGCATGGCCAGTCAGAAGTCTTGGACGAATCATATCCGAGATGAGTAAGGCAGGTGTGTCAATTGACCGTATTGCCTATATTCTTGATGAGAAGGAAGAAGATGATCGTCCTGGCGTGACAAAGCCTGCAATAAATAAGGATATCGTATTTGACAAGGTGAACTTTAAATATGAAGAGGGAGCTGCTGTCTTAAAGGATGTCAGCTTTACTGTTCCGGCAGGAAAGACATTTGCCATTCTTGGAAATACAGGAAGCGGAAAGAGTACACTTGTACATCTATTAAATCGTCTTTACGATCTGCCTGATGGCTGTGGAAAGATTACTATTGGCGGTGTTGATATTCGTGATATTGATCGTCAATATTTGAGAAGCCAGATTGGTATGGTGCTTCAAGAGCCATTCTTATATTCAGGAAGCATAAAGGAAAATGTTGGAATAACAAAGGAAAGTTCAGCATTTGATGATATTCGTGAGGCATGTGAGATTGCCTGTGTAGACAGTGCGATTGACAGTTTTACGGACGGTTATGAAACCATTGTTGGAGAGCGCGGTGTAACGCTTTCGGGCGGACAAAAACAGCGAGTTGCGATTGCACGTATGCTTGTAGAACATACACCTGTTATGATTTTTGATGATTCTCTTTCAGCAGTAGATGCGCAGACAGATGCAATGATACGTGAGGCACTCAAAAAGAGAATGGCAGGAACGACAGTTATTTTGATTGCACATAGAATCACGACTCTTATGCAGGCAGATTGCATTATGGTGCTCGAAGATGGTGCTGTGGCAGAGATGGGAAGCCATGAACAGCTTATGGAACATCACGGTATTTACCGCAGAATTTATGATATTCAGATGAATACTCAATTAGATGCTGATTCTGTGTAAGAAAGTTAAAAAAGTGTCTGCACATGTGGTGCGGGCACAGAAAGGCAGGATAAAAATAGTATGCAGATTGAAGAAAAAGAATATGACCAGTCGTTTGACTGGCGTATTTGGAAGAAACTGTTTCCATTTATGAAGCCGTTTCGAAAATATATGATTATTGCACTTGTTTTTAATACGCTGTGTGCACTTGTCGATATTGCGCTTCCATTGTTTCAGCAGTATGCAATCAATCATTTTATCAGCGGAAATACGACAGAAGGAATTGGAAGCTTTGCAGGAACTTATTTAGTTACCATTATATTTCAGACTGTCAGTGTTGTGATCTTTTGCCGCTGTGCTATGGTGATTGAGATGAATATGGCAAAAAATATGAAGAAGGCATGCTTTGATCATCTTCAGCAGCTTTCCTTTTCCTATTATAATACAACACCAGTCGGCTATATTTTGGCAAGAGTAATGAATGATACAGGACGAATCAGTGGTCTTGTAGCATGGAATCTTCTTGATATGCTGTGGGCGCTGTTTTATGTAGTGGGAATCTTTGGCATTATGCTTGCACTAAACTGGAAGCTGGCACTTTGGATTATGTTAATTGTGCCAGGTCTGGTGCTTCTTACAAGCTTTTTCCAGAAGCGTATCTTAAAATGGAACAGGCAGGTCAGAAAGAAAAATTCAATGATTACAGGTGCATATAATGAAGGAATTACAGGTGCGCAGACATCAAAAGCGCTTGTCATTGAGGAAAAAAACAGCCGTCATTTCAGGGGACTTACTGATGATATGAAAACAGCAGGTGTGAAGGCGGCACGTATGAATGGTCTTTATGTAGCACTTGTTGTATTTTGTGGCTATATTGGTGTGGCACTTGCATTAAAGCAGGGCGGTGAGCTTGTGTTGGCACAGGCTCTTCAGCTTGGTACGTTATCAGCCTTTACAACATACGCTGTCAACATGTTTGAGCCAATTCGAAACATCGCGTCTAACTTGTCAGAGATTGTGGCAGCACAGGCTAATATCGAGCGTGTCACAGGACTTCTTGAGGAAGAACCGCAGATTAAGGATCGCCCTGATGTAATTGAAAAGTATGGCACAGCATTTGAGCAAAAGCGTGAAAATTGGGAGCCAATTAAGGGTGATATTACATTTGAAGATGTGACATTCCATTACCCAGATGGAAATGAAAATATTTTAGAGCATTTTAACCTTCATGTTCCGGCAGGAACGACAGTTGCCATTGTCGGAGAGACAGGTGCTGGAAAGAGTACACTGGTAAATTTAGCTTGTCGTTTCTTTGAACCGACACAGGGTCGTATTTTGATCGATGGTGTGGATTATAGAGAGCGCAGTCAGTCATGGCTTCACAGTGCGCTTGGTTACGTGCTTCAAAGTCCTCATTTGTTTACAGGAACAATCATGGAAAATATCCGTTATGGAAAGCTGGAAGCTACAGATGAAGAGGTTATTGAGGCAGCAAAGATCGTATCAGCAGATCAGGTAGCAAAACGTCTTGAAAAGGGATGGCAGACAGATGTTGGAGAGGGTGGAGATTCCATGTCCACCGGAGAAAAGCAGCTTATTTCATTTGCAAGAGCTGTGCTGGCAGATCCGGCGATTTTTGTTCTGGATGAAGCAACCTCTTCTATTGATACAGAGACAGAGCAGCTGATTCAGAATGCGATTTCTTATCTTTTAAAGGATCGTACTTCATTTATCATTGCCCATCGCCTCTCGACAATCCGCCAGGCAGATGTAATTCTTGTTGTTAAGGCCGGAAAGATCATCGAGCAGGGAACACACGACGAGCTGATGGCAATGAAGGGTTATTACCATGATCTGTACACACAGCAGTTTAAGGAAGAGATGATGGAAGAACTAGTAAAGTAATTTAAATCCATCCGCCATCCATTGTAAGAATTTGACCAGTGAGGTAGTCTGGTGCATCTGCAACCATGCAGATCATCTGGGCTGCCTCTTCTTTTGTGCCCTCACGTCCGGAAGGTATTTCATCTGCGAGTGCATCAGCCTCCTCCTTTGACAGCCAGGCATTCATCGGTGTTTCAATCGCACCAAAAGCGATGGCATTTACCTGAATATTACTAGGAGCCAGTTCTTTAGCGAGTGCTTTTGTAAAACTGTTAATTGCACCCTTGCTTGCAGAGTAGACAGCCTCACAAGAGGCACCGACATTGCCCCATACAGAGGAAATATTTATGATGCGTCCGTGGTGACGATGTACCATGGATGGGATGACAAGATGACATAAATTCATGACAGAACCGATATTGACATTCATTACACGCTGCCACTCATCAGGTGTCATATCTTGGAAAAGACCGATATGGGAGATTCCGGCATTGTTTATTAAAAGATCAATAGGACCAAAATGTTCATTTGCCTCTGTTAAAAGTGATTTGCATGATTCATAGTCTGATACATCCGCTAAGATAGATAAAACCTCAGCTCCCCTTTCTCTTCCCTCATCTTCGATCTTTTTTAATCCTTCCCTATTTTTCCGAGAAACCAAAATTAAACGATTATTAGGCTTAGCAAATGCAATGGCAGTTGCCGCACCAATACCAGAGGAAGCTCCGGTAATTAAAATTGTTCGTAACATAAAATCTCCATTCTACCACCATTGACTAGTGGTGTGATAAAACTTGGCAAGAGGCTGAGGTGAACTGCTTTACGAGGCGATTCCCGTGTGGAGCGGGCTTTCAAAGTAAACTTACGTGGAAGTAATGTAAAAGGCGCCGCGGGAACAAGGGTCGCCGACAAAGCTTCACCGAAGACTCTCATAGTCTACTGGGTAGCAAAGTTTCACTTCCGCCTTTCATAACCTACCGGGTAGCAAACTGTGCCATAATTAGTATATCATAAAAAGGACACAATAAAAACGCCCCTTGACAAGCATTTTCTATGTGATATAATCAAAATGGAGTTGTAATAATATTGTAACAATTTAACTGATATTATGTTTTTGTACCTGCAGGCAAGATGGCAGGCTACGGGAAGGTACAGGTTTTTGAGATATGAATAAATTATGCAGGAATGCGCTGGCATCCTGTCTGGCTGCGACATTTGCAGTTGGAGGAGGCATTGCAGTACCGGCAGCATCAGGCGCGTCGCTTGAACAGGATACAGCTGTGGCAGGCATGGCGGTTTCTCTCGATAACTACTATGCAAGCAGCCAGACGCCTGAAGCAGATATTATGGATTATATTCGTTATATAGTTGCTTCAGCACAGGAGAAAAAGATCATCCCAGTTTTTACTGTAAATGCGACGACGAAAGAAGATGGTTCCGTTGTATTTGGAACTAGCTTGGTATCAAAGGATGCCAGCGAAAAGGAAGAAGGACTTGTCAGTGTAATGGCAAGCTTAAATGTTAGAAATAAGCCATCTGTATCAAGCAATGTGATCGGATATTTATACAGCAATTGTGTTGTTTCTATTTATGATACTGTTGATAACAGTGAAGGCAGCTGGTATCTGATTAAAAGTGGAGATGTAGAGGGTTATGTGTCATCTGATTATGTATTAACAGGTGCAGCTGCAAAGGCGAGCGATGAGGATCTTACAAACCGTTATGCAAAGGTAAAAGCCAATACAGCGGTTGTTTACAGTTCAGCATCAAGCGGTGCCGATAGTGTTGGCAATGTTTACAAGGATGGTGATTATAAGGTTCTTGCAATTCAGAACGGATTTGTAAAGATTGCAGTTAACGAAGAATTTGCCGGATTTGTTAAAGCAGAGGATGTTTCTTTATACACACGTCATGCAGAGGCAGTAGCAATCACTGATCAGATGGTAAAAAATCAGTTGGACAGCTATCTTGTAGATATTCGCGATGCAGAGGCAATTTTTGAAAAGCGTATGGCAGCAGCAGATTATCAGGCAGCTTACAACGCAAGTACATATGCATATCAGCTTTGGGAATATTATATAAATGATGCTTCTAACGCAGGTTATACAGACTTAGTAACAACAGCAAAGAGCGAGCAGAAAAAGACAGCCGACATGGTAGCGCGTGCGACAGCAGCGTTAAATGGTGAGACAGTTGCAGAGACGTCAACGGAGGTACCTACTACTACTACGACAGTGGCAGCTACGTCTGCTGAGGAAACGACAACAAGCTCACAGGCACAGACTTCATCAAGCGAAGCAGAAGAAACGCAGCCAGATCAGACAGAGTCGACAGCACCAACTACAGTAGAAGATACCACGACTACGACAGCTGAGCAGACAACACCAACTACAGTAGAGGATACCACGACTACGACAGCTGAGCAGACAACGCCGACTACAGTAGAGGATACCACAACTACAACAGCTGATAATACTACTCCTTCAGAGACTGTAAAAGCAATTCAGGGTATTGAGGCATTTTATACTGGAAGCAGTAAGACAGAAGGACAGGTACTCAGTGCAAGTGAGCTGTATATTGTTGTTACTTACACAGATGGAACAACACAGACAGTAACAGAAGGCTTAAGCTGTGAGCAGGTTGGCATGATGTTAAGTGCAGGCTGGAACACTGTTACTGTAAGCTATCAGGGATTCTCTTCTTCATTTGATTTAAATGTGGCAACAGTTGAGGCTTCTTCAGAAACACAGCCGTCAGATGTTCCATCATCAGAGACAGTACCTGATGAGACAACCACTACAGTTGAAGAAACTGCTCCATCATCAGAGGCAGAGACAACCACCACAGTTGAGGAAACAGTTCCATCATCAGAGACAGAGACAACCACCACAACAGCGGCAGAAACTACTACCACAACAGTTGAAGCGACAACAACAACAGCGGCAGAGACTACTACCACACAGGAAATTAAAACTCCATCAAACAACTCAACACCGCTTCGTGATTCAATTGTTAATTATGCATTAGGCTGGGTAGGTCAGTGCAATTATGTATACGGCGGCACCGATCTTTCTATTGGCGGTTCCGTAGACTGCTCTGGATTTACTATGCAGGTATACAGCAGAGTGGCAGGCGTAAGCCTTCCGCATCACTCAATGTCACAGATGAATTGTGGTTCTGCTATCACTTACGATCAGCTTAGACCAGGTGATCTTGTATTTTACAATAATCCGAACCATGTGGCAATTTACATCGGTAACGGTGCAATTGTTCATGCAGGTTCACCAGAGACTGGAATTAATATAACATCTGTATTCTTTAAGACACCGATAGGATATCGTACATATTTGCCGTAAAGAATACTAAAGTAAGGCGACACCCGAAAGGGTGTCGTTTTTATTTATAGAGAGAATATCATTGCACTTTTTTATATTTGTGTTATCATAATATAATGATTAATTGTATGTCATTATTCGAACATGAAAGGTGAAGGGTATGAAAATAATAATTGCGGGCGTCGGAAAGGTTGGATCAACGCTGACTAGGCAGCTGAGCGCCTCAGGTTATGATATTACGCTTATTGATGTAAAGCAGCAGGTATTGGAAGCAAACGTAGAAAAATATGATGTAATGGCCGTTTTGGGAAATTGTGCCACTATGGAGACATTGCTTCAGGCAGGTGTAAACGATGCGGATCTTTTAATTGCAATGACTGGTGCAGATGAGTTAAATCTTCTGTGCAGCATGACTGCTCATGGAATCAATCCAAACATCCATACAATTGCAAGAATCTGTAATCCTGATTATACAGATCAGGTTTACAAAATGCAGAAAACATTTGCGCTGTCATTGACAGTAAATCCGGAAAAGCAGGCTGCAATCGAGATTGAACGACTGCTTAAATTCCCAGGCTTCTTAAAGAGAGACAGCTTTGCAAAGGGAAGAGTAGAGATCGTAGAGCTGCGTGTTGATGAAAGAAGCCGTTTGTGCAATGTTGCTCTTAGTGAATTGAATCGTGTAATAAAGTGTCGTGTTCTTGTATGTGCCGTGCTTAGAAGAGGTGATGTTGTAGCACCGGATGGAAGCTTTGTGCTTAGAGAGGGCGACAGAATCTTTGTTACGGCATCAACAGAAATCTTGGCGACACTTCTTGATAATCTTGGAATTATAACAAAAAAGGTCAATCATGTTATGATCTGCGGCGGCGGACGTGTAAGCTATTATCTTGCTCAGCAGCTTGAAAAAGATGGCATGACGGTACGTTTGATCGAGAAGGATCCAAAGCATTGTGAGGAACTTGCAGCGCTTCTTCCTAAAACAGAGATTATCAATGATGATGCGAGCAATACATTTGTGCTGAAGCGTGAAAATATTGAAAGCTGTGACGCACTTGTCACGGCAACTGGTATGGACGAGTTAAATATGATTATTTCTCTGTATGGAACTAAGCATGGTGTATCTCAGGTTATCACAAAGCTTGGTCATATGGAAAATGGCAGCATGATTGATCAGCTTCCGATTGGAAGTACGATCTGGCCGAAGGATCTTTGCTGTAACGGTATTGTGCGTTATATACGTGCAATGCACAATCAGACAGGAGCAGCCGTATCAGTTCATTCCATAGCAGATGGAAAGGCAGAGGCAATTGAGTTTCATGTTGAAGAGAAAAAGCCGTATTGTGATAAGCCGTTAAAGAACATGAAAGTGAAGCAAAATATTCTTGTAGCCTGTATTACACACGGCGGCGTTACAGAGCTTCCGGGAGGAGATTCTGTCATTCGAGAGGGTGATACAGTTGTTGTTGTCACAACAAGAAATGATATTATCTATAAGCTTGACGATATTTTTGAAGCATAACAAATACAGTTTCTGCAAAAAAGGAGTTTTTTAATTATGAACTATAAAATGATGGGGCGGCTGATTGCGCAGATTCTGTTGGCGGAGGCGGCATTTATGGTGCCGGCACTGATTATAAGTCTGGCTGGTCAGGATAGTCAGGCAATTTTAGGATTTGCTTTAAGTATTCTTGTGATTTTAGCAGTGGCAGGTGTGCTTATGTTTTTTGCAAGAAAAGCCAAAAAAGGCTTTTATGCAAGAGAAGGTATGGTTTGTGTCGGACTCGCGTGGATTGTAATGAGTCTTTTGGGCTGTCTTCCATTTTGGATTTCACGTGAAATTCCGTCTTATCTTGATGGATTATTTGAGATCGTATCTGGTTTTACGACAACAGGTGCATCTATTTTATCGAATGTAGAAGGTCTTTCAAATGGAATGCTTTACTGGAGAAGCTTTAGCCACTGGGTTGGCGGTATGGGTGTTCTTGTATTTTTACTTGCAGTTGTTCCTGTCAGCGGCCGAAATGATGGTTTTACAATGCATCTGCTTCGAGCAGAGAGCCCGGGACCTAATGTTGCAAAGCTTGTTCCAAGAATCAGAAGCACAGCCGGAATTTTATATATTTTGTACATTGTATTGACAGTAATAGATTTCCTGCTTTTGATTGTTGGAAAAATGCCTGTATTAGAGGCTGTGTGTACAGCATTTGGAACAGCCGGAACTGGTGGATTTGGTGTAAAAAATGATAGTATGGCAAGCTACAGTCCATATATTCAAAATGTATGTACAGTGTTCATGCTGCTGTTCGGTGTGAATTTTAGCTGCTATTATCTTTTGATAATGAAGCAGGTAAAGAGTGTATATAAAGATGAGGAACTTCGTCTTTATGTTGGAATGGTACTGGGCAGTGTGCTTTTGATTGTGATTAACCTGAGAGGCTTTTATGGAACACTTGAAGAGACAATACGCCACGCATTTTTCCAGGTGGCCAGTATTGTGACGACTACAGGTTTTGCTACCACAGACTTTGATTTGTGGCCAGGTTTTTCAAAGTCAATCCTATTATGTCTGATGGTAGTGGGTGCCTGTGCAGGAAGTACAGGCGGAGGCTTTAAGTGCGGAAGACTTTTGCTTGTCTTTAAGAGTCTTAGAAGAAACATCCAGAAAATGCTTCGTCCGCAGCGAATCCAGGCAGTGCGCAGCAACAAGCAGGTCGTATCAGAGAAGGTGCTTGAAAATACAAACGCCTATCTTGCTGCATATGTACTTATTATTATGTTTAGTCTGCTAGTTATTTCAATAGATGGTTTTTCTGTTGAAACTAATTTTTCAGCCGTACTTGCCTGCTTTAATAATATCGGACCAGGTCTTGAATTAGTAGGCCCGACATGTAACTTCTCAATTTATGGTCCGCTGGCAAAAATTGTACTAATTTTTGATATGCTGGCTGGACGATTGGAAATTTTCCCAATTTTGATTCTTTTGTCACGCGATACGTGGAGACGCTGATAAATATTAGTGACGAGAAATATAAAAAAGTGCCGTGGATGTCCATGGCACTTTTTTGATATGCATTAAAGCAATGTAATATTGTGCTTTTTTGCTTCCTTTCTGATATCAGCCGGCCAGATAGAGGACTGAACCTCACCGATGTGGGCACGGCGAAGGAAGAACATACAGATACGAGACTGACCAATACCGCCGCCAATAGTGTAAGGAAGTTCTTTATTTAGTATTGCCTTTTGGAAAGCAAGGTTGGCGCGCTCTGGGCAGCCAGCCTTCTCAAGCTGAGTGCGAAGAGAGTTCTCATCAACACGGATACCCATGGAGGAAAGCTCAAGAGCAATATCAAGAACTGGATAGTAGACAAGAATATCGGCGTTGAGTGCCCAGTCATCATAATCTGGTGCACGTCCGTCATGCGGCTCGCCATTTCCAAGCTTATCACCAATCTGCATCAGGCAGACAGCCTTTTTTTCTTTCGTGATCAGATATTCACGCTCCTTTGGAGTCTTGTCCGGGTACATGTCAAGTAGCTCCTGAGAAGTAATAAAGAAAATTTCCTTAGGAAGAATTTCTTCTATGTAATCATACTGGATTGCCATGTACATTTCTGTCTTTCTAAGTGTCTTGTATACATCACGGACAACGGACTTTAAAGTGTCGAGTGTTCGATCGTCTTTTGAGATGATTTTTTCCCAGTCCCACTGGTCAACAAAGATGGAGTGGATATTATCTGTAGTCTCATCACGGCGAATTGCGTTCATATCGGTGTAAAGACCTTCACCATTTGAAAAGCCATATTCCTTTAAAGCATAGCGCTTCCACTTTGCGAGAGAGTGTACAACCTCAGCATTAAAACCACTTTGCTCCTTAATGTCAAATGATACAGGGCGTTCAACACCATTTAAGTTGTCATTTAAGCCGGAAGCCGGATCAACAAACAGCGGTGCTGATACGCGAAGCAAATTTAGCTGTTTTGCGAGCAGATCCTGAAAGAAATCTTTGACTGTTTTGATGGCAATCTGTGTATCATGCAGATTTAAAGCTGGTTCATAGCCCTCTGGGATAATTAAGTGTTCCATAATTCCTCCAAGTAGATTTATTTAAACGGACATCAGATAATAGCTGCAGCCGTCTAGAAGTATGTTAAGATAGTGTGATGCTTTTGTCAACGGGTCTGTCCATTTCCAGTGATAACATATTTGTAAGCTGTCAGCTCACGAAGTCCCATTGGACCGCGCGCGTGAAGCTTCTGTGTTGAAATTCCCATTTCACAGCCAAGACCAAACTCACCTCCGTCAGTAAAGCGAGTTGATGCATTGACATAGACGGCAGCACTGTCCACAAGTGTTGTAAATAGAGCAGCAGTCTGTTCATTCTGTGTGATGATTGATTCACTGTGATGGGTAGAGTGGGAAGCAATATGTGCAATTGCTTCGTTAACATCACTTACGATATGCACAGCGAGAATATAGTCGAGAAATTCCGTATCAAAATCATTCTCATCTGCAGGAGTACCATCAATAATTGAAAGAGCTTCTTTATCAAGGAGAAGCTTAGCAGGATGCTCGCGAGATGGGTCACACAAGCTTTTTTGCAGCATAGGAAGAAATTTCTTTGCCACATCACGGTGCACAAGACAAACCTCGGCAGCATTGCACACAGAAGGACGGCTCATTTTTGCATTTTCAACTATTCGCAGTGCCATGGAAAGGTTGGCATCCTTGTCCACATAGATATGGCAGATTCCAGTGCCTGTCTGAATACAAGGAACAAGCGCCTGCTCTACGCATGCCTTTATAAGTCCTGCACCGCCGCGTGGAATCAAAAGATCAATAAAACCAACGGCACGCATTAAGTCAAGTGCACTTTTTCGGCTTGTATCCTCAATCAGGTTTATGACCTGTTCATTTATGCCACAGCTATGAAGCCCTTTTTTAAGTGCAGTGACAATTGAAAAAGCACTGTGAAAGGCTTCCTTTCCTGTGCGAAGTACGCAGACATTTCCAGATTTTAAAGCTAGAGCAGCAGCATCCGATGTAACATTTGGGCGGCTTTCGTAAATAATAGCGATAACACCCATTGGCACAGAGACTTTTTGAATATGAAGTCCGTTTGGGCGAGTTTCATCAGAAAGAATGCGGCCAACAGGATCAGGAAGTGCAGCGACAGCACGGATGCCGTCTGCCATAGCGCGTATGCGTGATTCATCAAGCTTTAGTCGGTCAAGCATGACAGAAGATATAGTGTCCTTTGCTGCGTCCATATCTTTTTTATTTTCACAAAGAATAGAAGAAGTGTCAGCAATTAGTGCATCTGCCATAGCAAGAAGCGCTTTATTTTTTTCTTCACTTTTCAAAACCGCCAGAGAAGAAACAGCTGCCTTGGCTTCCTGTAAAATACATTTTGTTTCTTTCATAATGCGTTTAGTCCTTTCTTTTAAAGCATTTTTTTCTGCGCAAGAAAACGTGTTCCAGCTTGTTTTCCATCTGCGATATCATATAAGATAACAGGGTCAGCTCCATTTGCAATAACCATATCAATGCCATTTTCTGTTGCAATCTGTGCAGCCTGAATTTTTGTAGTCATGCCGCCAGTTCCAAGATTTGTGCCTGCACCAGAGGTCATAGCTTTAATTTCAGGTGTGATTTCACAAACAGTAGGAATAAGTGTGGCGGAAGGATCTTTTCTTGGATCAGCCGTAAACAGGCCGTCAATATCAGAAAGAAGCACGAGTAAATCAGCGTGAACAGTGCTTGCTACAATTGCGCTAAGTGTATCGTTGTCGCCAATTACAATTTCAGAAGTAGAGATTGTATCATTTTCATTGATAATTGGAATTGCGCCAAGAGAAAGCAGACGCTCCATTGTATTTTCCACATTTTGCCGTCTGTCATCGTGCTCAATATCTTCACTAGTTAAAAGGATTTGGGCAACTGTGTGATTATATTCACCAAAAAGCTTATCATATGTATACATAAGCTCACACTGACCTACAGCTGCTGCTGCCTGCTTTGTCGGCATATCCGACGGTCGCTCCTTTAATGAAAGCTTGCCGGCACCCATACCGATGGCACCAGATGAGACCATGACAATTTCATGTCCGGCATTTTTTAAATCACTGATTACCTTGCAGAGCACCTCTGTACGTCGTATATTAAGTCGTCCGGTGTTATGAGCAAGAGTGGAAGTACCAATTTTTATGACAATACGCATAGTGAAAACCATACCTTTCTGCTTTTGAAGTTAAATTTACTGTAACTATTTAGAAAATCATAGCTACATTTTACTTTAGTATAGCACAGTTGAAAAGGATATGTCATTAAAAATTTGCTGTTCAATCAAAAAAAATTGTGATATAATAGAAAAGATGGCGGGAAATCCCGACTGGAATAAAAAAGACAGGTGGATATTTTACTATGGAAGGCTTTTTATCTGTAAAAGAAGCAACGAAAAGCTATGCACAGGGGTGCAAAGCGAAGGCAGCTACATCGATTGGCAAGCTGTTTGGAAAAGCAATGTTAGCTGGAATGATGATTGGAATGGGTGCAGCAGCGAGCAGCGTGGCAGCACATTCTGTTGCAAATGTAGGACTTGCAAGACTTACTGCGGCAGTTGTATTCCCAGTAGGTTTGATGATGGTAATTCTGCTGGGGGCAGAGCTGTTTACTGGTGACTGTTTAATGGCACTTGGTGTTGCTGAAAAACATATTTCTGTGGCAGATTGCATTCGTGTTTTGGTACTTGTATTTCTTGGAAATTTTGCAGGAGCACTGATTTTTACAGCACTAGTTTACTGCAGCGGTCAGCTTGATTATTCAGCAGGCGGACTTGGTGCTTACACAATTAAGGTGGCATATGGAAAGGCAACACTGCCATTTGGCAAGGCATTTACATCTGGCATTCTTTGCAATATTTTAGTTTGCGCAGCTGTTTTGATGGCAATTTGCGCAAAAGATATCAGCGGAAAGCTGCTTGTATCTTTCTTTGTAATCATGCTGTTTGTAACAGCAGGCTTTGAGCACTGCGTTGCTAATATGTATTACATAACAGCAGGTCTGTTTTGCAAGATGAATCCAGACTACGTAAATAAAGCAATGGAACTGTATGGCTACACAGAAGCACAGTTATCACAGTTAAGCTGGGGAAGCTTTCTGATAAAAAATCTTATTCCGGTTACACTTGGAAATATAGTTGGTGGAATTTGTTGTATTGGACTTCCGCTTTTATATTTAAACCGCGAAAAAAAATAAAACAAGTAATATTAAGAGTCACGCTAAACTTTCGCGTGACTCTTTTTTTGAAAATTAGAATTTATTGTATTTGGTGCAGCTGTGCCATATTTTGGAGAATTGCAAGAAGCCGCTTTTGTGTGCGCGGTGTCTGCTCTAAAATCAAGTTATAGCATTCATTTGCAGCAGTCTCCTGTGAAGCCATTCCAGGTGTAATATATTCAACAAAACGCTCAATCGGTACATTAAGTGCGTAAGAAACACTTTCAAGTGTTGCTATCGTCGCATTTCGTTCACCGCGCTCAAGCTGACCGATATAGGTAAGATGAAGCCCAGAGCGCTTGGCAAGATCTTTACGGCTCATGTGCTTTGATGTTCGAATGGCATAAATTCGTTTTCCAACAGCTTCGGCAATATCAGACATAGTCAATCTCCTTGTTTTTAATTTTGCTTTTATGAATTCTACGAACCATTTGAGTTTAAGCACCATCAGCGCTCAAGGTTGATAATCTGCTTTAGCAGTTCATAAACAAGCTCATGTGATTGTGGCGGGAGTGTACAGATGATACTTCTGCAGTCAGCAGGAATGTTGGTTTTTGCCGTTTCTGTGACAATATCACTGTTGCCAACCAAGTCAGTTAAAGAAAGCTCAAGTGCACATGCAATCTTTTCAAGTGTATATAACGATGCATTTTTTACACCGCGCTCAAGCTGACCAATATATGCAGGATGAAGTCCACAGCATTCAGCAAGCTCTTCAAGTGTCAAATTTTTTGCTTTTCTTGCTTTTCGGATCCTTTTTCCAACAATTAACGTAAATTCAGACATATCAGTTTTCTCTTCCTTTTTCTTCATTCATGTAAATACTACAAAAATAAATCTGTAAAAATATGAGTTTACAGATTTAAGATAGCAAGATTGTTAATTTATATACTATAAATTGCAAAGAACACGGTAAAGAAACCGATAGTATCAATTATCGTAAAATAGATACTATAAATTTTAAAATTCCATTGGCGTGTGATAAGATACATTAATTATTTTTTACATGAATTGTAAGAAATCTTTAAAACATAATAAAAGAGAAAAATGGTATGATAAGTTAAAGAACAGGATAACTGATATATTGTTTTTGTTTTAGACAGGAGGCGGAGAATATTGAGAAGAAAAAAAGAACCGCATAAAAATAAAAGAAGAGGTCTTAGCCTAAAGCCACTTATTATAGGAATGTCTGCCTGTGTGGTACTGCTTGGAGGCGTGCTGTTATGGGCAGTGTTAGGAAGTGTTCGACTAGAGCCAGAGAGTGGACATGGATTAGGTATTGTGGATGCTGTTAATACGATGGGACTTCAAAAAAAGACACAGGAACTAGCAGCAAAGCCATCGGCAGCATCATCGGAAAGTCAGACACTTACAGCAAATGAAACGGATGCTGAAGAAATTAAGGATAAGGAAGCAGAAGATCAAAAGGCTGAACAGACGCTTGAAGAGGAATCAACAGACGCTTTAGCTTATCAGCAGATTAACGAGGCTACTATGGCAAACTCAAAATCAGGTGTCGCAGATGTGACACAGCTTACAGATGTCGCAGCAGATGATGTGCGTCTTTGGATTGAAGCATATACGTATGGAAACTGGCCGTACCTAGAGGGAGAGCCGGTGACTAAAGAAGTACAGGATGAGATTCTTGCAAGAAGAAATTTAGAGGGAATCTTGGATCCTATTACACTTAAGTATGGTGTTATCACACAAAATGCGGCAGTTCGAGCTTTTCCAACATGGAAAAAAGCATCCACTTCATTAGATGCACATTCATTTGATTATTTTCAAGAAAGTATGCTTATGACAGGAGAAGCAGCAGTGATCGTTCATCAGACTGCAGACGGAATCTGGAGTTTTGTACAGGCACAAAATTATAGAGGCTGGGTAGAAACAGATAAAATCGCATGCTGCACACTTGACGAATTAAAAAAATGGCAGGAGACTAAACGAGCTGTTGTGACAGATGCCAGACTGACACTCGCAGGTACCAATGTAACACTTCGCATGGGAACAGCACTTCCGGCAAAGGAGGAATCTGAAGGCATACTTATGGTATCCATCCCACAGAAAGATGACAAAGGCCAACTTGTGATAACAAATGTTGAGACTGCTCAGGATGGCATTCATTTTGGCTATCTTGATATGACTCAGGAAAATATTCTTGATCAGGCTAAAAAGTTAGTTGGAATGGCTTATGGCTGGGGAGATTCTAATGGAGATATGGATTGCTCTTCAACAATGAATGCCATTTATAGATGTTTTGGAATCATTTTGCCAAGAAATACAGGCAGCATGGCACAGACAGGAACACAAATTGTATCACTTGAAGGCATGACACAGGAAGAAAAGCTGGAAAAAATTCAGTCTATGAAGCCAGGAACGCTGCTTGTAATGAAAAATCATGTGGTTATGTATATCGGACAGGAAAATGGAGAAGATTTGATTCTTCATAACTTTACAACATGTATGGCCGAGGATGGTGTCAGCACAAAAGAGGTCTACCAATGTCAGATTACACAGCTAAATCTTGTAACAGCAGCCGGCACACAATATCTTGATGCCTATGCAACAGCAATTTGTTTTCCTGAAGACTGATTTATTCACGCATTTTTGTTGACCCCCTCTCAATAATGCTGACAGGCAGAAGCAGATGTTCCGGACTCTGCTCACCTGCCCGCAGCTGCTGAATGAGCATTCTGGCTGCAGCCATGCCCAGACTGACCACATCAATTTTCACCACCGTCATTGCAGGCTCCGATACACTGGCGAGTACGCTGTCGTCAAAGGCAGCCACCTGCACATCCTCCGGGATACGAACCCCACGCTTGGTGAGTTCGCGCATAAAATGGAAGGCAATGGCGCTGTCCGAGGCCACATAAGCCCGGCACAGACGATCCCGATGGGCTTCCACATAGGCGGCAATATCCGCCGGTGTCAGCAGTCCTTTCGCCGCACCGCACGCAGGCTCGGAAAGCCCTGCCGCCTCCAGGCAGCTCTTGTAACCGGCATACCGTTCCGCCGCAAACACCTTTTCAAAGCTGTTTGTCAAAAATCCGATCTCCGACGCGCCGGTTTCCAGAAGCCATGCCGTCGCGCACCGCCCCGCCTCAATGTTGTCAATGTCCACCCACGCCGCCTGCTCCACAGAGGAGCGGCC
>OGPT01000287.1_pt1 | contig 55048 bp, 49 predicted proteins | sample 1552951 | NCBI WGS metagenome assembly OGPT01 (sample SAMEA2580224, study PRJEB22360) | human gut metagenome | biome: human gut; feature: human-associated habitat; material: faeces | place: Denmark | collected 2008/2010
CGGAAAATATTATCAATGAAGAGAAGCACGTTCTGGTGTTCCTCATCACGGAAATACTCAGCCATTGTAAGTCCTGTCTCAGCAACTCTCATACGCGCTCCAGGCGGTTCGTTCATCTGACCGAATACCAAGGCAGTCTTCTCGAGTACGCCTGATTCTTTCATTTCTGACCAGAGGTCATTACCCTCTCTTGAACGCTCTCCTACTCCTGTGAATATGGAATATCCGCCATGCTCTGTGGCTATATTCCTGATAAGCTCCTGAATGAGGACTGTCTTACCAACTCCGGCTCCACCGAAGAGACCGATCTTACCACCCTTCGCATAAGGAGCCAAGAGGTCGATTACCTTGATACCTGTCTCGAGCATCTCGACAACAGGACTCTGCTCCTCGAACGTAGGCGGCTCTCTGTGAATTACCCAGTGCTCACCGTCATCAAGTGACTCACCACCATCTATAGTTTCACCTAATACATTGAACAATCTTCCCAAGGTCTGCTTGCCGACAGGAACCTTGATACCTGCTCCTGTAGCCCTTACTTCCATATCCCTGCACAGACCCTCGCTGGCTGCGAGCATGATACAGCGGACTGTGTTGTCACCTATGTGCTGTGCAACCTCCATAACGAGGTTCTTTCCCTCACAGGTGACCTCTAAGGCATCCTTTATGCATGGAAGGTCGCCGTTTTCAAATACAACGTCGACAACAGGTCCCATAACCTGAACAATTTTACCGTTTTTCATACAAGGACACCTCCTAATCTTCTTTCATTTTTTGTGCCTTGGCACCTGCGATAACCTCAGTAATTTCCTGAGTGATTGCAGCCTGCCTTGCACGGTTATATTCTATACCTAAGCTTTTGAGCATATCTTTTGCCGCATCGGTTGCAGTTTGCATAGCCATCATACGGGCGGCGTGCTCGGCGGTCGAGGTGTCGAGTAGGATCGTATAGATGGTTAGGTTCAGCAATTTCGGGAAAAGCCGGTTACGCAACTCTTCCGCCGAGGGCTCAAGGATGTAGTCGGTGGCCGTTTCCGCCGCTTCCGTATCCGAGAGGGAAAGGGGAAGATACGTCTTGTGGGTTACGACTTGTGTCGCCATGTTCTTGAAATGGTGATACAGTAATTCCACCCGGTCCGCTTTACCCGTGACGAACAGCTCCATGAGACGGTTCGCCAAGGATACGGCGCTTTCATAAGACGGCTTTTCGCCGATCGTGACGAAATCAGTGTCGAAGCTATAACCCGCTTTATGAAGCTCATCCGCTATTTTCTTGCCGATAGGGTAGAGGCGTACCTCTATTTGCTGGTTCTTATAAGTCTGGATCGTGGCGGATAACTCTTTCCATATATTGGCATTGAATGTCCCGCATAACCCCGTGCTCGAGGCGAATACGGCGATAGCCACCTTGCTCACCTTACGCTGTTCGGTGTAAGGTGAGTCTAGGTCGCATTCCGCCGAAAGAAGACCGTTTAAGATAGCGGATAGTTTATTAGCATATGTAAGTGTGTGCTCGGTTTGCGTCTGGGCATGATGAAACTTGGCCGACGATACCATTTTCATGGCGGCGGTGATCTTCTGCGTGCTCCGTATAGAGGCGATCCGGACTTTTATTTCTTTCAATGAACCCATAGCTCCTTCGCTGTTTTTTCCAATATGCCTCGTATCTCATCATTGATAACGCCGGTCTTTAAGACATCCAGTACGTCCCGTTGGTGAGAGGTACGTAACTCTTGCAAGAACCTTGCCTCGAACTCATGCACCTTGTCCAATGGAACCTCTTTCAGCAGACCTTGCGTTCCGCAATAAAGGATCGAGATTTGCTCTTCCACCGGCATCGGGCTATATTGAGGCTGTATCAGTAACTGGGTATTCTTCTGCCCTTTATCGATCGTGAAAGCGGTGACGGCATCCATCTCGCCCCCGAACTTGGAGAATGATTCCAATTCACGGAACTGAGCCTGATCGATTTTCAAGGTACCCGCTACCTTTTTCATCGCCTTTAATTGCGCGTTACCGCCTACACGGGAAACAGAGATTCCGACGTTGATAGCCGGGCGGTTCCCTTGGTTGAATAAATCGGTCTCAAGAAATATCTGTCCGTCGGTGATAGAGATCACGTTGGTCGGGATATAAGCCGATACGTCTCCCGCCTGAGTCTCGATGATCGGTAAAGCGGTCAAGGAGCCACCGCCTTTCACCTTGTCTCTCATGCTTTCGGGGAGATCGTTCATCTCACGGGCTACCTCCGGCTGGTTGATGATCTTGGCGGCACGTTCCAATAGGCGGGAGTGCAGGTAAAAGATATCACCCGGGTACGCCTCACGCCCGGAAGGACGGCGAAGGATTAAGGAGACCTCACGGTAGGCGACCGCTTGCTTGGACAGATCGTCGTAGACTACCAAGGCGTGTCGTCCGCTATCCCGGAAGTACTCTCCGATGGTCGCTCCGGCGAACGGGGCGAAATATTGCATGGCTGCCGGGTCGGAGGCGGTCGCGCTTACGACAATCGTATAGTCCATGGCGCCTTTCTCTTGCAAGGTGTTCACCAAGGCCGCTACCGTGGAACCCTTTTGCCCGATCGCCACGTAAATACAGTAAACCGGGTTCCCTGCCTCGTAGTTGCTACGTTGGTTGATGATGGTATCGATAGCGATCGAGGTCTTTCCCGTCTGCCTGTCGCCGATGATCAACTCACGTTGCCCCCTTCCGATAGGGATCATAGCGTCTACGGCCTTGATACCGGTTTGCAAAGGCTCGTTTACCGGCTGACGGAAGATCACGCCCGGAGCCTTGCGCTCAAGCGGCATCTCGCAAGTCTCGCCAAGGATCTCGCCTTTCCCGTCGATCGGGTTTCCCAACGGATCGATCACACGCCCGATCATCCCCTCGCTGACATCGATAGAGGCGATACGGCCCGTGCGTTTTACGGTGTCGCCCTCCTTGATTTGGTCGGTCGGACCTAAAAGGACGGCGCCTACATTATCTTCCTCCAAGTTCATCACGATCGCTTCCATCCCGTTATCGAATTGAAGCAACTCGTTCGCCTCCGCGTTATCCAACCCGTAGATGCGGGCCACGCCGTCACTCACCTGCAATACGGTCCCGACCTCCTCCAGCTTGATGCTGGTATGGATTCCTTCCAATTGCTGGCGCAGGATGGAGGAGACTTCACTCACTTTTATCTGTTCTGTCATACTTCTTCTTTTTTATCTGTTTTCGAGTAGCCCGGTACGGATATCCCGTAGTTGCGTCGCATAGCTGGCGTCTATCCGGTAATTGCCGATGCGTAGGCGGAAGCCCCCGATTAGTTCCGGTTCCACGTGGCCGGAGAACTCGATCGTGCATCCCGTCTCTTTCCGCAGCTTGTCTTGCAGGTGAGACTTGACCGCATCGTCTACCGTTACGGCTGTGTCGAATCGTACCCGGGTAATCTTTTTTTCTTTCCGGTACAAATGGATATAAATGTATGCGATGAAGGGCAGTAGTGTCTCCCGTTTATGGGCTAATACCAGATTGATAAAACGTGTATATAGCTCGCATACCTCGATACCCCCCGCCGCCGTAAGCAATTTCACTTTCTCCGGTACGGAAACGATCGGGTTGCTCAAGGCGCCCCTAAGCTCCGGCTCCATCGAGAAGCTGTCCGCCAACATCTTCATATCATCATATACCCGGCTTTCCTGTTCCTTGTCTTTCGCTAGGGAGAAAAGCGCTTTGGCATACCGGGAAGAAATAGTTCCTATATCCATACCTTACGATTTACTAAACGATACCTCATCCAGCAGCCGGTCGATCATCTGTTGTTGTTCCTTATCCCGGCCGATTTTCTCTTTCATTACTTTCTCTGCGATAGCGATAGACAGATCCGCTATCTCCGAGCGGACTTCGCGAATAGCTTTCTCTTTTTCTTCGCGGATACGCCGGGTAGCCTCCTCTATCTGCAGATGTGCCTCGGAGACGGCCTTTTTACGTGCCTCCTCGATGATCCGCTCCTTTTCGGCAAAGGCTTCCTTCAGGACGGCGTTTTGCTTTTCCTTGGCCTCGGCTAGCATCTTCTCGCCCTCGGCTTGGATATGGGCAAGTCGCTCATTCGCCTGACGTGCCGTCTCTAAGGAATTGTCAATGTAAGCTTTCCGTTGTTCGATTGCCTTGACGATCACGGGAAAACCGTATTTGGAAAGGATCACGAAGACAATCCCGAATGAAACGATCATCCAGAATAGAAGCCCTGAATCCGGTGTTAATAAAGACATAGTTTGTTACTTTTTTATTGGAACAACGCTAAGAAACATACGACAATAGCGAACAATGCCACACCTTCTACCAACGCTCCCATAATCAACATCGAGGTACGGATCTCTCCTGCGGCCGACGGCTGGCGTCCAATAGCTTCAACGGCACCTTTACCGATCAATCCGATTCCGATACCTGCACCTATGGCGGCGAATCCCGCTCCTATAGTGGCTCCCATCTTCGCTACGCCCATCCCGGCTGCCGCTTGTAATAAAATAGTCGATAACATAGTGTTTAATTTTAAATTAGTAACCTTAATAATATAATTCTAATACCTTAATTTCTTTGGATTTATTCCCTTACCTTGGCCAATCCGATATAGTTGGCCGACAGCAGGGTGAAAATATAAGCTTGCAAGCAAGCCACTAACAATTCCAGACAGTTCATGAACGCACAGAACAAGACGGATACGATCGTCATACCGAAATTCACGGCTACTCCCATGGTTGCCGTTATGAATATCAAACAGGTTAGCGCCAAGATAATCGTATGGCCCGCCATGATGTTGGCGAACAGACGGATCATCAACGCGAACGGCTTGGTGAATACCCCGAAGAACTCCACGAACGGCATGATCGGCAAGGGCAGTTTCAAGTAGATCGGCGCTTTGGGCCAAAAAATCTCTTTCCAATACACTTTCGTGGCGAACAGGTTGACCGCTATAAACGTACAAAGTGCCAATACGCCTGTTACCGCTATATTTCCCGTAATATTAGCGCCTCCCGGGAAAATAGGTATGATTCCGATCAGGTTGTTGATCAAGATAAAGAAAAATACCGTCAGCAAATAGGACGAGAACGGCTTATATTCTTTTCCGATCGCCTCTTTGATCACCCCGTCTTGTATGTAGGAGATGGCCATTTCCATCAATCCGATAAATCCGCCCGGCGCCTCGTTCGGGTGCTTTTTATACCAATGGGCGGTCCGGAGAACGATGAAAAGCAAGAGGCCGCAACTGAGGAACAGTCCGCAAACATTCTTGGTCAATGAGAAATCCATCGGGCGAACCTCTTCTCCGGCACTGTTCTTCTCAACAACCTTTCCCGCATGCTCACCTTCCCCGGCGATATAATAATTGTGATGCGTCCGGCCATGATGTAGATGGGATGACAGGAATAAATCCCATCCTCTTTCCTCGCTTTTTACCAAGATAGGCAGGGGAATCGCAATCTCTTGTCCGTTCCATTCCGTGATATGCCATGTATAGGCGTCTTGAATGTGGGAGAAGACGATATCCTGCACGTCTATCTCGCCGGACGCCGCTTTTGCCGGAGTGAGAAAGCTGAGCCACATCCAGAAAGCGATCCATATGTATTTGTTATCTTTGATTGTACTCATCATCCTTTTCCCTTTTCTCTCTTTTCATTCTTTTCTTTTCAAACAGATATAAAATGTAAGTCTCCAGTCCGAGGTAAATGAAATAGAATAACATCAACGTGAAACCAAATGTCTTTAATTGTTGCCCGACAAACGCCGCGTACATCCATAAGAAGACGAAAGCGAGCGTGAACTTACACAACCGGACTAGCATGTACATGGTTACGGTCACATCTCCGTTTTTCCTTTTTACCCGGTCTAGGAAGAAAGTCATCGCCATGGCCATGACCCAGTAAAAGAAGGGAATGGACGGATACCACGAGAAATAGTGTTCCGGCCAGATGGTATATAATAAACCACCCAATGAAACGCCTATTGCCACGTTGATAAACGTGATCAAACCCATTAACCTCATTTTTAATCTGCCATTCATTGTCGTATGTTTTTATTCGACGCAAACGGATAGGATGTCGTCTTTTACCTCTACGAATCCGCTTTGTATCGTTTGTTCTTGTCTTTTGCCGTTTGCCTCGAACCGGATCGTACCCGCCTTCAACGCTGCTATCAATGGGGCGTGATGAGGCAAGATATCGAATGAACCGGCAACTCCCGGGAATGAGACAGATTCGGTCTCGCCTTCGAAAAGAATGCCGTCCGGTGATACAATTTCCAGTTTCATATCGATTAATTTGCTTGTTCTTTCAGCTGCTTGGCCTTCTCCAAGACATCCTCGATGGTTCCTACGTTTAAGAATGCCTGTTCGGGTATGTCATCCGTTTCCCCGTCCATGATCATCTTGAATCCCCGGATCGTATCCTCTATAGAGACCATGACACCGGGTACGCCAGTGAATTGTTCCGCCACGGAGAAGGGCTGGGACAGAAAACGTTGTACACGGCGGGCCCGGTTGACCGTTAGCCTGTCCTCGTCGGAAAGTTCTTCCATACCGAGGATGGATATGATATCTTGAAGTTCCTTGTTCCGTTGCAGGATTTGTTTTACCCGTTGCGCTGTGTCGTAATGCTCCTTGCCTACGATCAGCGGATCAAGGATACGGGATGTAGATTCCAGCGGGTCTACGGCCGGATAGATACCGAGTTCCGTGATCTTGCGGCTGAGGACGGTTGTTGCGTCCAAATGCGTAAAGGTAGTCGCCGGAGCCGGGTCCGTCAAGTCATCGGCAGGAACATACACCGCCTGTACGGAGGTGATGGAGCCCTTCTTGGTTGAAGTGATACGCTCTTGCATAGCTCCCATTTCCGTGGCCAATGTCGGTTGGTAACCTACGGCGGAAGGCATACGCCCCAGCAAGGCGGAAACCTCGGAACCGGCTTGGGTGAAACGGAAGATATTATCGATGAAGAATAATATATCTTTTCTTTCTCCCTCAGAGGCTTTGTCACGGAAGGATTCGGCGATCGTCAAACCGGATAAGGCTACGGACGAGCGGGCGCCCGGCGGTTCGTTCATCTGCCCGAATACCAAGGTCGCCTGCGACTTAGCCAATTCATCGTAATCGATCTTCGACAAGTCCCAGTTGCCTGCCTCCATACTCTTCTTAAACTCCTCGCCGTATCGGATGACACCGGATTGGATCATTTCACGCAATAGGTCATTTCCTTCACGTGTACGTTCACCCACACCGGCGAAGACGGAGAATCCGTTGTTTTTCTTTGCGATGTTGTTGATCAATTCCATGATCAATACCGTTTTGCCGACTCCGGCTCCTCCGAAAAGTCCGATCTTGCCTCCTTTGGCGTAAGGTTCCAATAAATCGATTACTTTAATACCCGTGTACAAGACCTCTTGGGTCGTTGTCAGATCCTCGAATTTAGGAGGCTCACGATGGATGGGAAGAGCCCCGTCTTTAGTAAGCTGGGCCATGCCATCGATAGGGTCGCCGGTGACATTCATTAAACGTCCTTTGACTTGGTCGCCGGTCGGCATGGTGATGGGCATTCCGTATGACACGGCCTCCATGCCTCGTCTCAATCCGTCGGTCGTATCCATCGCTACGGTACGGACGGTGTTTTCCCCGATGTGTTGCTGAACTTCGACGATCAAGATATTTCCGTTCGGACGGGAAATCTCCATGGCGTCGTGGATACGGGGGAGGGTTACTGTTTCTTCTGTCCCATAATCAAAGTGGATATCCACTACCGGGCCGATAACCTGTGAGATATAGCCTTTTATTTCTCCCATAAAGCCTATTTGTTATTTATCTTAACCTATTAAAATGTCGTTGCAATATTACGTTTTATGGCGTTTCGATCCTTGAAAATAGAACTTTTTGTGTCTTTTTGAGATTAGTTAAACTTTAAACTATTTAGCTATAGTTCCGAAATAGACCAATTTGTTTCTTATTTGGACGAATCAGAAAGCTATAGTCAAATTTCTAAGGCATAGATAGATAAGGAGATACGAATTTGCTACCTTTTTGATAGTAAAGGTGACAGTTCTGTTTTATTTTGTTAATCCATAATAGGGGTGTTTTTAATGGTATCGGATAGTTATTTGTGGTTCTGTTGAGCAAGTGGTGATATTTATGTAATTTTGTACGTCAACAATACTAAATAAACATGAAACGAATTATTGAGATATGCGCGAACTCCGCCCAGAGCTGTGTGGAGGCGGAGGCGGGAGGCGCTACCCGTGTAGAGCTTTGCGCCGGGATACCCGAAGGGGGAACTACACCTAGTTATGGAGAGATCAAGACGGCGAAGGCTCTGACTTCCAAGATCGATATCAATGTGATTATCCGTCCGAGAGGCGGTGATTTCTTGTATACGGAAGCCGAGGTGCAATCCATGCTATTGGATATAGAACTGTGCAAGGAGCTAAAAGTGCATGGCGTCGTTTTCGGCTGTCTTACGAAAGACGGGGATATCGATGTACCCTTGATGCGGCGCTTGATCGAGGCGGCAAAACCTCTGTCCGTAACTTGTCATCGTGCTTTCGATGTTTGCCGGGACCCACTCACTGCGTTAGAGCAGCTAATCGAGTTGGGATGCGACCGTATCTTGACCTCCGGCCAGCAATCGGATGCCGTGAAAGGAATCCCCTTGATCGCCGAGCTGGTGAAACGTGCGGACGGACGGATCATCATCATGCCGGGATGTGGCGTACGTGAGAATAATATCGGGAAAATAGAGGCGGAGACAGGAGCGAAAGAGTTTCATACGTCCGCCCGAAGTATCGTATATAGTAAAATGGAATACCGCAATGAGAATGTCCCGATGGGAAGCAGTATCGTGTCCTCCGAATTCGAGACGGTGCAAACGGATCGGGAGAAGGTAAAAGCATATATTTAAGTGCTGGTATAGGCGTGAGCCTGTGTCGGTATTGGTGTAGCCCTACGCCTATACCGGCATCGCCTCATGCCTATACTGGCGTGGGGCGATACCAATACTCGTATGCGGGTGAAATGTTTTTTCTTCCCAAAAAGATTGTTTATCTTTGCGCCTCCATTGGATAAAAGATGCTAAATGTAACAGTGAATAATCGTTTTGGGCTTCACCAGCGTATCATGCTTATGATCATGTTGGTGCTGTTACAGTTTTATTCCATTGGAAGCGATTTCTTTCCGGAGAATATTACCACTACCTCAATGGAAATGGTCGATCAAGAGGCGCCCGATGTATTGTTGGATTTTGACGATAACGCCTCCTTGCGAACGGTACGTCAAGAGCAAGTGCAAATCCGTGCCTTGGAGATCGATTTGATATGGGACCTGTTTACGATTCTGGATTTACATGAATTAATTCATTCCTTGGAACTACGGCAATGCGCCAAGCTTCCTTTATTTTATAACCTACACAAAGCACAGAATTTCGTTTGGTTCTGTTCCTATCTGATTTAGTAGAACTTACCTGTTTCTTATTGTCGCGCATGGGGTGATTCGCCATGTGCTTTTCGTTGTATTCAAATAATTATAAATCTATAAGTTTTATGAGGATAAAATTGTTTTCTAACTATTTACCCTTACTATGCTTAACGGCTTGTGTATGGGTATCTTATAGCCAAAACCGGGAGAAAAAGTCCGGGAAGAAAGATCATACGCCGGTGATGCGGTTAACCACGACCACGATCGAGGTGCCGCAGTCCTATGTAGCGGATGTACAAGCCGTACAGTTCGTAGAGGTGAAACCGAAAGTGGAAGGGTTCGTGGAGGCCGTCCTTGTAGATGAGGGCGAGCACGTGAAGAAAGGGCAGGTGCTTTTCAAGCTTTCCTCGGCGGAATTGTACGAGGAGGTGAAAGAGGCGCAAGCCAATCACAAACAGGCCCAAGCCGAGTTGAAGATGGCGGAGGTAGAGGTAGACCGCATCAAGCGTTTGGTGGAGAAAGATATCATCTCGCCGATCCGTCTGGAGCAGGCGATGGCCGAGGCGGACGTGGCACGCTTGCAGGTGCAACAGGCCAAATCCCGTTTGCAACGTGCGGAGACTAATTTCTCGTACACGACGATCACGGCTCCTTTCGAGGGATACGTGGACCGCATCCCCTTTAAGGTGGGAAGTTTGGTTACGCCGAGCAGCTTATTGACCTCCTTGACGGACGTATCGGATATGTTCGCTTATTTCAAGATCAACGAGAAGGAGTATCTGGAATATAAACGGACGCAGTTGAGCGGTATCGACCAGCCGGAGTATAATAATCTGGAGCTGATCCTTTCCGACCAATCCACCTATCGGTATAAAGGGAAGGTAGAGACCGTGGAGGGCGACTTTGAGCGGGGTACCGGATCGATCGCTTTCCGTGCCCGTTTCGCAAACCCGGAACGTTTGCTGCGACATGGCGTATCCGGCAAGATCCGGATGCAGACCAAGATGGAGAACGTGGTCTTGGTTCCCCAGCAATCCACTTTCGAGATTCAGGATTTCACCTATGTATATACGGTAGCGGAAGATGGAAAGGTGAGCGTGCGTAGCTTCGAGCCGTTGGCCCGCCACGGTTCTTATTACGTGACACAGGATTTGCCGGACCAGACCGTTATCGTCTACGAGGGTGTTCAGATGATCACGGACGGCATGACTATCAATCCCGATATGGTAGATGGAGCCACGATCCATCGCCAATTGGAATCGTCTAACGAAATCGAGAATAATAAGTAAGCCCTATGTTTGAAATATTTATCAGACGCCCTATCTTATCGGGCGTGATATCGGTGGTAATTGTCTTCTTGGGATTGCTGGCGATCAACTCCTTGCCGATCACCCAATTCCCGGATATCGTGCCCCCATCCGTTACCGTTACCGCCCGTTATACCGGAGCGAACGCCGACGTGATGGCGAAAACGGTGGCGACCCCGCTGGAGCGTGCCATCAACGGCGTGCCCGGAATGACCTATATGACCTCTGTTTGTACGAACGACGGTATGTCCTTGACTACGATCTATTTCAAGGTCGGCACCGACCCGGACGTAGCTTCCGTGAATGTGCAGAACCGTGTGACCACCGTGCTGGATGAGCTTCCGGAAGAGGTGATCCGTGCCGGCGTGATTACGGAGAAGGAGGTGAACAGTATGTTGATGTACTTGAACATCATGAGCTCGGATAGTACCCATACGGAGAAATTCGTATATAACTTTGCCGATATCAATATCTTGCGTGAGTTGAAGCGCATCGACGGCGTGGGATTCGTGGAGATCATGGGTAGCCGCGACTATGCGATGCGTGTATGGCTGAACCCAAACCGATTGGCGGCTTATAATATGTCGCCGCAAGAGGTTACGGAGGCGATCCGCTCGCAGAATATCGAGGCGGCGCCGGGTAAGACGGGTATCAGCTCCGACAAGATCCCGCAGCAATTGCAATACGTCTTGCAATATAGCGGTAAGTTCAGCACGCCGGAGGAATATGGCGAGATCGTCTTGAAAGCCCTGCCGGACGGTTCCGTGCTTCGCCTGAAAGACGTGGCTACGATCGAGTTTGATTCCGAGGATTATAATATGATCTCCATGACGGACGGAAAGCCCTCGGCCTCTATCATGATCAAGCAGCGTCCGGGCTCGAACGCCCGTGAGGTGATCCAGCAGATCAAGGCGAAGATGGAGGAATTGAAGGAAACGACGTTTGCCCCGGGTATGGAATATAATATCTCGTACGACGTATCCCGTTTCTTGGACGCTTCCATATCGGTCGTGCTCAAGACCTTGCTGGAGGCGTTTATCTTGGTATTTATCGTGGTGTATCTTTTCTTGCAGGATTTCCGGTCTACGTTGATACCCGCTATCGCCGTTCCGGTATCGTTGATCGGTACGTTCTTCTTTATGCAGATGCTGGGTTTCTCGATCAATATGCTGACTTTGTTTGCCTTGGTGCTCGCTATCGGTATCGTGGTGGATAATGCGATCGTGGTGGTAGAGGCGGTCCACGTGAAGATGCACAACGAGAAGCTGCCCCCGTTGAAGGCGACGAAAAAGGCGATCGGTGAGATCGGAGGGGCGATTATCGCTATTACGCTGGTGATGTCCGCCGTGTTTATCCCGGTCGGTTTCATGGATGGTACGGTGGGTATCTTCTATCGCCAGTTCTCGTTGACGCTCGCTGTGGCGATCGTGATCTCCGGCGTGAACGCCTTGACGTTGTCTCCGGCTCTTTGCGCCTTGTTACTGAAGCCGGTATCTCATTCGAAAAAGGCGAAGAAGGGCCTTCTGACTCGTTTCTTCGAGGGCTTTAACCGCCGTTATGATTTCTTGGAGCGTCGTTATCGCTTGAATTTAAGATGGTTCTTGAACCGTCGGATGCTGACGTACGCAACCTTGATCCTTTTCTGTCTGGCCACGTGGGGCATGACGTTCGTGTTGCCTTCCGGCTTTATCCCGAACGAGGACCAAGGTATGATCTATGTGAACGTAGATGCGCCTCCCGGAGCTACCTTGGAGCGTTCGGAAGCGGCCTTGAACAAGGTGCAAGCGGCTTTGTTGCCGTTGGAAGAGGTGGAGACGATCTCTACCTTGGCCGGCTATAGCTTGATGACCGAGACGGAGGGTGCCAGCTTCGGTATGGGTATGATTAACCTGACCCCTTGGGATCAACGGGAGCAGACAGCGGCGGAGTTGATGAGCGTGTACGCCGATCGTGTCGCCCATATCAAGGATGCGGACATCCAGTTCTTCCTGCCGCCTACGGTTCCGGGATTCGGTAACGCGAGTGGCTTCGAGCTTCGTCTGCAAGATAAGACCGCCGGTACGTTCGCCGAGCTGGATGAGGTTGCCAAGAACTTCGTGGCGAAGCTGAACGCTGATCCTCGCCTGACCGGTGTCACTTCCGGCTTCAACCCGAATTTCCCGCAATATCTGCTCCGGGTGGATTTGGCGAAGGCGGCTAAGCTAGGCATCAACGTGAACGAGTCCATGGAAACCTTGCAATCCTATGTAGGTAGCTTCTACTCCTCCAACTTCGTCCGTTTCGGCCAGATGTACAAGGTCATGTTGCAAGCGGCGCCGGAGTATCGTATGAATCCGGAGGATTTGTTCAGCCTGTATGCTAAGAATAAGGAGGGGAATATGGTGCCTTACTCCAACTTCATGACGATGGAGCGTGTGTATGGCCCGAGCCAGATTACCCGTTACAACCTGTTTACCTCGGCCATGATTACCGGCGAGGCCGCCCCGGGTGTCAGCTCGGGTGAGGCTTTGGCGGCTGTTGAGGAGATCGCTTCCGAGGTATTGCCCCGTGGTTATGATACCGAATGGTCCGGTGTGGCGAAGGAGGAGAAAGAGTCCGGTGGGCAAACGTTGGTGATCTTCGCTATTTGTTTGGCGTTCGTCTATCTGTTGCTTGCCGCCCAATACGAGAGCTTATTGCTTCCGCTTCCGGTTATCCTGTCGCTTCCGGCGGGTGTGTTCGGCTCGTTCTTCTTGCTGTACGTGGTAGGGCTGGAGAATAACATCTACGCGCAGGTGGCGTTGGTGATGTTGATCGGTTTGCTGGGAAAGAACGCGATCTTGATTATCGAGGTGGCGAACCAGTGCCGTAAGGAAGGTGTCTGCGTGATGGGGGCCGCTATTCAAGGGGCTACCAGTCGTTTGCGCCCGATATTGATGACCTCCTTTGCTTTTATCAGTGGCTTGATCCCATTGACGAGCACATCGCCTCGGGAGCCGGTGCCTTGGGGAACCGTTCGATCGGTACGGCGGCGGCCGGAGGTATGTTGATCGGTACGTTTGTCGGTATCTTCTTGATCCCGGGGCTTTACGTGATCTTCGAGTCGCTGGCTACTTATTTTAAAAAGAGAAAAGAGAAAGAGCAAATTAAAGAAGACGAGTATGTGTATTGATAAGATGAGATATATAATGATAGGCTGCGCCTTGGCTCTGATTGCTTTGGCCGGTTGTAAGACTCCCGAGCTATCGATGGACGAGCGGATCTCGCTTCCGGAATCCGGCGAGATGGGAATGAACGACACTACGTTCGTGAAGCCGTTGTCGTGGGATGTCTTTTTCCAAGATACCTTATTGCGAGGCTATGTGGATGTGGCTTTACGCAATAATCATTCCTTCCGGCAGAGCATGGAGCGCATCGCCATGAGCCGCGCGGCCTTGCAGCGGGCGAAAGGGCTTTTGCTGCCGGACGTGAATTTGAACATCGGAGCCTCCGTGAACCGTTTCGGTGAATATACGATGGATGGTGTGGGGAATAGCGAGACGAACGTGCCTTCTTTGCCAAAAGATAAGCATATACCGGACCCTTACCGGGATTTCGGCTTGAGCTTGAGCTTTCAATGGGAAGCGGATATCTGGGGCAAACTGACCCGGAAGAAGCAGGCCGCCGCCGCTCGTTGGATGGCTTCCGTGGAGGCTACCCGTTTTGCCCAGTCGATGTTGATCTCCGATTTGGCGATTCAATATTATGAGTTGATCGGCTTGGACCGGCGTAAGGAGGTGTTGCGGAACGCGTTGGCCAGTGCCCGTCGTTCCCATGAGCTGACCCGCCAGTTGAAGAGGGAAGGGGCGGAGACGCAGTTGGCGGTCGATCAGTTTTATGCCCGTGTGTTGTCGATCGAGGGTAAATTGCTGGAAAACGATCAGTTGATCGGTGAGAAGGAGCGGGCGATCGCTTGCCTGTTGGGTGTTTTCCCCTTCGAGATCCGCCGGATGGGATTCGATGAGTTGCGCAAGTTGCCGGTTCCCTTGTCGGAAGGGATTCCGGCGAACCTCTTGACATTGCGTCCGGATGTACGTTCCGCCGAGATGGAGCTGATCGCCTCCAAGGCGGATGTGATAGCGGCGAAGGCGGCTTTCTATCCCTCGTTGGTGCTTGGCGCCAGTGGTGGTTTCAACGCGTTTGACGTGGGTAAGTGGTTCCACTCGCCGGCCTCTTTGGTGTACGACTTGGCGGCGGGTATCACGGCTCCTATCTTCCGCCGCGATGAGATCCGTTCGATGTGGAACGAGGCGAAGGCTTCCCAGCGTATCGCCTTGTCCCAATACCACGAGACCGCTTTGAACGCTTACACCGAGGTGCTCGATCTCTATTGCGCCAGCCAGACCCAAACGGAGCGTATCCGCTTGAAAGAGAAAGAATCCCTTGCTCACCAGCGTTCCGTGGTGAATGCCGGCGAGATGTTCCAATTAAGCTATACCGGTTTCTTGGAGGTTCTCTCTGCCGAGGAGCGTTATCTGGATAGCGAGCTGGAGCATATCGATATCGTCACCGATTTATGCCGGAAGAAGATATTGCTGTACCGGGCGTTGGGAGGCGGTTGTTGATTTTTATCGTGACGCTATTCATGGGGACGTGGCCGACCGCCTGCCAGCTTCAAAACAATCAAAAATCCACCGGCAGACGGCCTGCCGCCCCCAAAACAGCTAAAAATCCTTCAGCGGACCGTCTGCCGGCTCCAAAGTGATCAAAAATCCACCGGCGAACCGTCTGCCGACTCCAAAACAGCTAAAAATCCTTCGGCAGACCGTCTGCCGGCTTCAAAACGATCCAAAAATCTCCGGCCGACCGCCTGCCGGCCCATCACGCCATAGATCCAATCGGCCACGCCGTGATTGAACGTATCGGAAAGTATGCCTTCGGCTTCGTTGCGATAAATCTAAGGAAGATGTGTTCTTTTCTGAAAAGAAGTGTGTATCTTTGAGGCTTATTGTTATCTTATAGTCTAGGCCATTATGAAATATCTGACTCTACTCGTGTTTTTAGGAATCTCGTTGTTGTGCGAAGCCCAGCAAGATTCGATCGTCCCCTTTGAGAAAGCGTATAAACGTACCTATAATATCCGGAAAGTATCGGGAGTGAGACCTACGATCGACGGTAAGCTGGATGAGGACTTCTGGACGAAGCAAGGCGAATGGTCGGATCGTTTCGTGCAGATTATCCCTTATGAGCGGGCGATCACCCAATCCCCGACCCGGGTGAAACTTTTCTATGATGATAAATATATATATATAGGCGTGTATTGCAAGGACGCCGTGCCGGATAAGATGAATCGTTTTATCGGGAACCGGGATGATAATAGTCTGGGCGATTTGATCAGCGTCGCTTTCGACACCTACCATGATTATCGTGCGGCGCCGGAATTCAATATCAATCTAGGAGGGAATAAGACGGATCTGGTCGTAACGGATAAGTTGAACGTCAACCTTAGCTGGAACGCCGTTTGGGAAGGACGAACGAATATCAACCGGGCGGATTCCAGTTGGACCGCCGAGTTGCGTATCCCGTTCAGCCAATTGCGCTATAACCAGCGATCGGAGGATGGCGTTTGGGGCTTGCACGTACGCCGTATCATACGTAGGAATAACGAGGTGCAAAATTGGAGCATGATTCCCTTGAAGAATAATGGACATGTCTTTTCGTTCGGAAACATGAGCGGCATGGACTCTGTTCCCAAGCCTCGCGGCATCGAGTTCTTGCCGTATGTAATGGGTAAATACAGGCAGGAACCCCGGATAGACGGCAGCCCTTATCAAAAAGGGCATAGCTGGGGAGGAAACGTGGGCTTGGACGCTAAGTTCGCCCTCTCGGATTATACGTTGGATATGACGATCAATCCGGATTACGGACAAGTGGAGTTGGACCCTTCCGTCATGAACCTTACGGCCTACGAGACGTTTTACGATGAGAAACGCCCCTTCTTCTTGGAAGGAAAACATATCTTGGATTTTGCGAACGGTAGCGATATGATGTTTTATACCCGTAGGATTGGCGCCTCTCCCTCTTATACTCCACGGGATATAGACAACGTGGGCAGTTATGCCGAGACGAAAGAGAATGTGCCGATTATCGGTGCCTTAAAATTAACCGGGACGAACCGACAAGGCTTGACGATCGGGGTGATCGAGAGTGTCACGGCACGTTCCTCCTCCAAGGTCACCCGTAATGGGGTGGAGGATGTGGAAGTCGTGGAGCCTTTGACCAACTATACGGTGGCCCGTGTGCAAAAGAACTGGAAAGGGAATACCTTGCTGGGCGGTATGGTGACCTCGGTAAACCGTGCCTTGGATCAGCCTTATCTGGAGGATTTCATGGTGCGTAACGCTTTCACGGCGGGTATTGACTTTACCCAGTATTTCAAGAATCGCCTTTATTATATAGATGTAAAGGGAATGCTGAGTTCCTTGCATGGTAGCGCCGGGGCGATCACGGCCTTGCAGAATAGCGTGGCGCATTATTATCAAAGGGCTTCCTCCGCCGATTATCTGGGGGTGGATCCTACTCGTCGCTCCCTGACCGGAACGGGCGGTTATGTGAAAGTGGGACGGAAAGGAAACGCCAAATGGAACTTCTCGGAGACCTTTACTTGGTCGTCACCCGGTTTCGACTTGAATGATATGGGATATATGAAGGAAACGGATTATCTGATGAATGAGACGGAGATCATGTATCGGCAGACCGATATCTGGAAAATATTCCGGTACAACGCTTTTACCCTGTCCCAAAAGAATATGTGGAATTACGGCGGTACTCCTTTTAGCAACAACGCTTCCTTGCGTTGGCAAAGTATGACGATGAACCGGTATGAATGGGATGTCAAGGAAACCTTCGCTTGGAATTGGCTGGATAGCCGCTTATTGCGAGGGGGACCGGATGTTCGCTTCGGTTCTTATTTCTTAACTTCCGCTAAGTTCAATACCGATAAGGCGAAACGAATGATGTTCATGCTCAAATACGAGGGCGATCATAATTTCGAGGGAAATCGCTTCAATACGATCTCGCCGAGCCTGACCTTCCGCTTGGGAAACCATGTCTATTTGTCCGGGCAACTGGATTACGCATGGAATACGGATGAGATGCAATATGTGGCTACGACGCATCCGCTTGGCGCACGTGGCTCTGCCCCTGCTTATGTTATGGGCCACATGGATCAGAAGACCTATGGTCTCACGCTGAAATTACAAGTGAACGTGACCCCCGATATTTCCATTCAATTCTATGGCGCCCCGTTCACCTCTATCGCTAAATACGATGATTTTAAATTAGCGGCGGATACGAAGTCGCATACCTTTGAGAACCGTTTCCAACGTATTGATCCGGATCAATTGACTTATGCGGATGGAGTCTATACCATCGGGGAGGGAGCTGGGCAGATGCCTTTTAGGAACCCTGATTTTAGGTTTAACGAGTTTCGTTCCAACTTGGTAGCCCGCTGGGAATACTTGCCCGGTTCCACGCTTTATTTCGTATGGGAACACCGGATGTCCAACCGGGATAACTGGTACTCGCCCGGCTGGGGAAGTAATCTGGATCGTATGTGGGGACTCCCCGCTACGAATACGTTCATGATTAAGATGAATTATTGGTTCAACTTGTAAAATGGAAAATAGGATATGAAATATTGTATATTAGTCATCGTATTATTGCTTTGCTCCTGTTCCGATGTCGATCATTCAGGGGTATCGCTTCTTTCCGCATTGGGGGAATGAGAAGTATTTACTGAAAGAGATCAATGCGGGAATGTTGTGTGAGTATTTTCCTGTACTTTTAGAGTCCAAGGAATTACAAGACCTGTCTCCGGACGATAATCCTATTATTATATGAATTGAAAAAATGAGAGGATGAGTAGGCTTAATTTCACTTCAAAGTCTGAATTTAAATACAACTAATTTGTGTGTAATTTAGCTTGAGATGATAGAGGAATATGTGTGTGTATTCACTTTTGTGTTTGTTCGCCTTTTCTTTGGTGAACCTTGCTATATTCTTTCTGAAAGTGTGAAGCCGGTTTTTTCTCGTTGTTTAATTGCCAGATTTGTTCGTGGGTGTAATTACTATCCGCGGATTGGGATCGGATTGTTGATCCTGATCGTGTTGTTTGTTTTTTTGTGGTTTTTATTTATATTTGCAGCCGAAAAAAATGCTTCTCAATACAAACAAGATTTTGAGGCGAGTTAACCTTGATGTTTAATAAATTAAATCTAAAATTTTAGGTATGGTGAGAGATGGATAGAATAGCGTGTGGGTAATCTCATTTAGATGAGATGTTTTCGAAACAATCTATAGTATAATTCAAGTGCAAAAGAGACTTAAATCTAGTTTTATGAATAATAAATATTACTTAGCAACGGTGCTTTTAGCGTTAGGAGCGTTCTCTCCGTTGTATGGTGTACAAAATACCCCCCCCCCATAATTATTCTGTAAATCAGAATGATATAAGATTGACGGGTACCGTTATTGATGAAGCCGGTATACCAGTGATTGGTGCAAACATTCTTGTAAAAGGTACGACAAACGGTACGATTACCGATATGGATGGTAAGTTTACGTTAATCAATGTTCCTGAAAACGCAATCTTGGTGGTTTCTTATATCGGATATCTAGACCGTGAGATTCCTGTGGCAGGGAAAAGTACGTTGGAAATCCGTTTGAAAGAGGATACGCAGAAGTTGGATGAGGTCGTTGTCGTAGGTTATGGCGTGCAGAAAAAAGTGAACATGACCGGGTCTATATCGAACGTGAAAGCAGATGATCTATCAGTGATCCCGAGTACAAACCTTTCAAACTCTTTGGCCGGACGTGCGCCGGGAGCTACGATCACGGGTAACTCTGGTTTGATGGGAGCTAAATCCGAGATCCGTATGCGTGGAGGATTCGGTGATCCTTTGTTCGTTATTGATGGGGTGATTCGCGATAAAGAGGCTTTTGACTTGCTGGAACCTTATGAAATAGACCAAATGAGCTTTTTGAAAGATGCGGCTACCGCCTCAATCTATGGTTCCGCTGCAGGAAATGGTGTCGTGTTGGTAACGACCAAGGGAGGAACGAAAAATCAGAAACCGATATTTAATTACCAAGGTTCTTATGCGTTTAGTAAACCGACTCAGGAATTGTTTGCCGACCGTTGGGATGCGATTGATGATTTGGACTATCAGAATGCGGTAGCTCGTTTCCAAGGTACGCCGCTTCCAAATGGCGAGGAGGAGTATGCCTATTTCCGTGACAATAAGATCAACTATAACGTGAACGATTATATTTGGCAGAATCCCTGGAATACGAAACACTCCTTGAGCGTGAACGGTGGTACGGACAAGGTAAAGTATTATGTGATGGGATCGTTCTTGGCCGAGGAGGGATCGTATGTGTCGTTGGAGAATAAGAAATTCTCCTTACGTTCGAACCTTTCTGTCGATTTGACCAAGTATATAACCATGAATGTGAACTTGGATGCGAATCAATCGAACGATAAGCGTTTCTACTGGCCTTTCTCTGACGATGACGACCAATCGGTGTACGATTTATATCGTTGTACCTTCAACGCAATGAAGACAACGCCGTTTTACTCTTACTTAGACGGAACGCCCGCTAACACCATCACGGATTATCCGATCTATCAAGACTATGGCTCTTGGCAGGGATGGAATCCCGTGGATCAAGTGGTTGGAAACCGTTATTTGAAGACACGTCGGCGTAATTTGAACGGTATCGTTTCGTTCAATATCAACCTTGATTTCATAACGAAAGGTTTGAGCACGAAAGTGATGGCCTCTTATCTGGGCCACGATTACAACCGGAAGCGCTTTATGACCTTCCAGAAAAACTATAAATTCCAGCAAGCGGATCCGCAAGGCAATCGTTTTTTGCCGGCTCCATTGAATTTGAATGAATATAATACCTTCAACTTCTCGCAGAATTACGAGAATCTGGAGTATAAGACTAAACAATTGTGGACCGAGCAATTCAACTGGTTCGTGAATTATGCCAATACGTTCGGTAAGCATGATGTGGCAGCCATGGTGGTATTCGAGCAGGCATCTAATGGTGGCGAGGAGGTATCGGCCAAAGGTGAGTCTCCGCTTACGAATTTAGACCAGATGTTCAACTACTCATCCGATGCTTTGCGACGCTGGGGCGAGGCGAAGGAGAAGAACGGAGGGCGCCTTTCTTGGATCGGCCGTTTCAACTATACATTCGATCAGAAGTATATCGCCGAGTTCTCTTTCCGTTACGATGGTAACACCCTCTTCCCGGAAGGTAAGCGTTGGGGCTTTTTCCCCTCAGTGTCCGCCGCATGGCGTATCAGCCAAGAGTCGTTTATGGAGTCGACGTCCGATTGGTTGAGTAATTTGAAGATCCGTGCCTCTTATGGTACGACGGGTAACGATATGGATTTGAGCAAGAACCCGGTAGACAAGGTGGATGCGTTCTCTTATTTGCAAAAGTATCAATTGGGTGAAAAATATATCTTTGGTAATAACTTGGCAAATACGATTGTGGCTGGAGCGACTCCGAACTATGCCTTGACATGGGCAACCTCTACTACTTATAATGGTGGTTTGGATTTTGGTTTCTTCAATAATCGTTTGTCTGGAACGTTCGATGCCTTTTATCGGAAAGAGGTAGATATCCTCGGACCGCGTACGGTGACACTCCCAAGCACGTACGGACAGGCTTTGGCTCCGGAAAACTATGCCGAGCGTTCTTGGCGAGGCGGTGAGTTGGCTCTGACTTGGATGGATAAGGCCGCGAATGGCGAGATTACTTACTCTGCCTACTTGAATCTGGGATTCGCTCGTGATCGTTGGGATGTATTGGATGAGGATGCCACTTATCGAGAAGGGGGTAACCTGCATGCATTGTCGAAATTGGGCAAGGCTGAGGGAATCTTGACGGGTCTGATCGCCGATCACTTGCTGACGGATCCGGCAGAGGTGGAAGCCTTGAAGGCGAAAGGTTTCAAGCAATTCGGACGAGATCCCTATCTGGGTGGTATCTTGTATAAGGATACGAGAGGTGATGGCTACTCGGAGGGACCAGACGGACGGATTGATAGCAATGATGAGTATAATTTGTTGAGTGAGAATGGTACGCCGCGTATCAATTATGGTTTTGGCGGTAGTATCAAGTGGAAGGGAATCACGCTGGATGTGCATTTTCAAGGAGTCGGAAAATATGATCGCTTCGTAGGTGGCGTAGATAAAGGTTTCTATCAACATGGTGGTACGATTCGTCCTTATTTCCCGATTTGGACGAGTGATAAAGTGTACGATCCGGAACTTAATCCGGATGGAGTTTATCCACGTATCACGGGTACGAGTTGGTATGAGTCTGGAGCGGGTAATACGAGTTACTGGATGCGTAATGGCGCTTATTTGCGTTTGAAGAATCTGAATATTGGTTACGATTTGCCTATGGCTATTCTTCGTCCGTTAGGAATCACGCATGCTCAGGTATTTGCGAACGCTACTAACTTATTCTGTATTTCAGCTGTGACCGAGTTCTTGGATCCGGAACAGGAATATTATGATTCTTATCCTTTGATGAGAACGTTCTCTTTTGGTCTTAATTTCTCATTCTAAATATAATATAGGAAGATATGAAAATGATTCAATTTAAATACGCGATAATTAGTGCGGCCTTTCTGTTAGGTGGAATGACAACAGGCTGTGACACGTTGGATATCGACAACCTAGAGACCTACGATGAGTCTATGGTTTGGGGAGACCTTAATCTGGCTCAGGCTTACGTGAACAATCTGTATGAGGAGTGTTTTGAGGGATGGAGTGTTTCTGCCGACCAAAATTCGGATCAAGTGACGGGTATTCCTTGGTATTTGGGTACGATCACGGAGACCGGGGATAGTTATAAAAAATGGGACTATACCAAGATCCGCCACATCAATGAGGCGATCTTTAAACTGGAGTCTAGCGTGATAGAGGATAAGGATGCTGTGGATTTCATGTTGGGACAAGCCTATTTCATGCGTGCCTATATGTATTATTGGATGGTGTTGCATCATGGTGGCGTACCTTATTTGAAAGTGCCGCAAGATAAAGATAAGGATGATTTGTACGTGAAACGTAACTCTACGCCGGAATGTTTCCAGTTTATGATAGAGGATTTGGATCATGCGATTTCCTTGTTGCCTGCCAAAATAGCTGGTAGTTCCAGTGATTATGGGCGTATAGACCAGTGTTTCGCAAAGTCTTGGAAAGCAAAGACCTTGTTACTGAAAGCTTCTCCTCAGTTCAATCCGAAACGTATGTATGATAACGCATACTGGAAAGAGGCTTACGTGGCGGCTAAGGAGGCGTATGATTTTTGTGTGCAGAATGGCATCGCATTGACTGAGAATCCGGCGGATATTTGGTTACAAGAAAAAGGTCCGGAGGTAATCTTCCCGGTTATTTATTCAAATCCGAACCGTGTCGCTACTTGGGAGTATGGGACGCGTCCGGCTTCCGTGAGCCGTGATAAACCTTATCATAATCCTACTTGGGAATTCGTAAAGGATTTCCCGATGTTGGATGGTAAGCGTTACGACGATCCTACGGGCAAGTATTACGTAGGTGACGAGCAGGCTTTGCTGAAGGCTTTCTGGAAGAATCGCGATCCGCGTTTCAACAGGGCTTGTTTGTATAACGGACGCGAATGGCCGGTTGCTGGTAGACCTGCCGACAACCGTATGTATAATGCCTTGGGTGTGAGCAATGCGGACGATCAATATGGTGTCAATCCGAATGCGGGTGTCAATGCGGCCAACAATGATATTTTCTCTGGAATGTATAATTACAAAGTGTCTGATCTTTCCTTGACACAAGACAAGGTGATGACGTTCGATATTGATTATATCTTGATGCGCTTTGCCGAAGTGATGTTCATCTATGCGGAGGCCGCTAATGAGAACGGGCATTCAGATGTAGCTATCGATTTGTTGAAACAGATCCGCAAGCGTGCGGGTATAGAGGCTGGAGCTGATGGTTTGTATGGCTTGAAGGTGGGTAGCCGTGAGGAGATCCGTCAGGCGATTTTGGATGAACGTCATATCGAGCTGTGCTATGAGGGACATCGTTTCTGGGACTTGCGCCGTACGCGTAATATGATGATGTTGGCCGGTTGGACGAAACATGGTATCGAGGCGATCGCAGTCAACCCGGATGGCTCGGATATGGACTTGAACGTCGCTCGCGACCGGATCGCCAAGAATGAGTTGACTACCGGTGATTTCCGCTACGTAATCCATCAAGTTCCTTATACGGAGGCAGCTGAGCGCCAGTTCGTGATCGAGGAAAGCTTCTATTTCTTCCCGATCAAGAAAACTTACTTGGACGAGAACCCGAATTTGGAGCAGAATAATAATTGGGGAGGTACGTTCAATCCGACTATGGAACAATAATTAATTGATTCTTAGATTGAATAATAAGGAATATGAGCATTAGGAATTATATATGGACGTGCGCGGTGGCTATGGCCTTGATTGGTCCAGTCATGAAGGCGCAGGAACAGATCACGATCGGTGTCATCCAATATGATGTACGCGATATAGATAAGAGTTTCAAAGCCCTGCATGAGCAGGGCTTTGGTTCTTGTGAGTTAAATTATAGTGAAAAAAGATTTACGAAGGAATTGGCGGAGCAGGTGAAGGCCGCTTCCAAGAAGCATCGGATCCGGGTAACTACGTTGGTTGGTGTGCCGGGAAGTAAAAGTACGTGGAATTTTCGTCAAGGACCGGCCACGATCGGCCTGGTACCTACCGATGAGCGTTCCGAGAAGTTGGACGTATACCGTAAAATGATCGATTTTTGTGTGCAGGCAGGTATTCCGGCTATGCACTCGCATTTTGGATTTATTCCAGAGGATCCGTCTTCGGCGCAGTATAAGGATTTCATTGAGGTGATGCGTGGCTTGGCTACTTATGCGAAGGAGCGTAATGTCTTGATTTATTTCGAGACTGGGCAGGAGACACCAATCACTTTGATTCGTGCGATCCGGGATATCGGTACGGGTAATTTGTTTATCAATTGTGATTTGGCGAATTTACTAATGTATGGCAAGTCGAACTCCTTGGATGCGGTCAAGTTGTTTGGTAACTTGATTAAGGAGTTCCATGCGAAGGATGGCAAGTATCCGGATCCTGGCAATCCGTATGAGCTGGGCCGTGAGGTACCGATCCCTACGGGCGATGTAGATTTTCCCGCAGTGATTGCCGAGTTGAAAAAACAAGGATTCAAGGGTGCGATAACAATTGAATGTGAGCTGAATGGTACTCGCCATGATTATGTGATCCAAACTCGTAAATATTTGCAAGAGTTGCTGGAACGATAGGCTGCTTAACCGCAATTGTAAGCGGTGTTGAATGCCCATTGTAAGTGCTTTATAATGCCCATTATAAAGAGCCTGCAATGGGCATTGTCGTAATTGTAAGAATTATCGACTGGAGTTGTTATTTTATTAGAAGGAAAAAATTATCTTTGCGTGTATACTGTCTAATTGTTAAAATAGAGGATAATGGAAGAGAAGAAAAGATTGACTCGTTCGGATGATAAGATGATAGGTGGCGTTTGTGCCGGTCTTGCGGAATACTTGGATATCGATCCGACGATCGTACGGATCGTATGGGTATTGATGGTTCTTTTCGCCGGATTCGGTATACTGCTTTACGTCATATTATGGTTGATAATGCCTAAACAACAGATCGGATAAAGAATGAATTTTGAAATATCGTCTTCGTTCAGTCCCACGGGTGACCAACCCGAGGCGATTGCGGCATTGTCGGAAGGGATCAAGAGCGGCGTTCCTTTTCAAACACTTTTAGGTGTTACCGGTTCTGGTAAGACGTTTACGATCGCTAACGTGATAAAGGAAGTTCAGAGACCGACCTTGATACTCAGTCATAATAAGACGCTTGCCGCTCAGTTATACGGTGAGTTTAAAGCGTTTTTCCCCAATAATGCGGTAGAGTACTTTGTCTCTTATTATGATTATTACCAGCCGGAGGCCTATCTACCTTCTACCGATACCTATATAGAGAAAGATTTGGCGATCAATGAGGAGATCGATAAGCTGCGTTTGAGGGCCACGGCTTCCTTATTGTCGGGTCGTAAGGACGTGATCGTGGTCTCATCCGTATCCTGCTTATATGGTATGGCGGATCCTACGGCATTCGCCGAGAAAGTGACGCATCTGGAACGGGGTATGCGTATCGACCGGGATAAGTTGTTGCGCCGGTTTGTAGACGCTCTGTACGTGAATAATAAGCTGGAGTTCAAAAGCGGCTGTTTCCGTGTGAATGGCGATACGGTGGATATTTTCCCGGCGATCGAGACCTTCGACGGCATGGCGTACCGTATCGAGTTCTGGGATGATGAGATAGACCGCATCTCCTCTTTCAATCCGTTGACAGGCGAGGAGTATGATGAGCAAGATGAGCTGAATATTTATCCTACCAATTTATTCGTGACCACCCAAGAGCGTATCAATACGGCGATCGGTCAGATCGATGTGGATCTGGGGACGCAGGTGAATTTCCTCAAGGAGATCGGTAAGCCCTTCGAGGCGAAACGCCTGTATGAGCGTGTCACGTTTGATCTGGAAATGATCCGGGAGCTAGGGCATTGCTCGGGTATCGAGAACTATTCCCGTTATTTCGACGGACGCGCGGCGGGAGATCGTCCTTTCTGCCTGTTGGACTATTTCCCGAAAGACTTCATGCTTGTCGTAGACGAGAGCCATGTGACGATCCCGCAGATTCGTGCGATGTATGGCGGGGATTATGCCCGGAAGAAAAACTTGGTGGAGTATGGTTTCCGTTTGCCCTCGGCGATGGATAACCGTCCGCTTACCTTTGATGAGTTCGAGTCGTTGACGCCTCTGGGCATTTACGTGAGCGCTACTCCCGCTGATTACGAGTTGATAAAGAGCGAGGGAGTGGTGGTGGAGCAGGTGATACGTCCGACAGGCCTGCTGGACCCGATTATCGATGTCCGCCCTTCATTAAACCAAATCGATGACTTGATGGAGGAGATCACGCAACGCTCGGCGAAAAACGAGCGGGTCTTGGTGACTACCTTGACCAAGCGTATGGCGGAGGAACTGACTACTTATATGACCCGCATGGGGGTACGATGTAACTATATACATAGCGATGTAGATACCTTGGAGCGGGTACAGATTATGGACGACCTGCGGAATGGCCTGTTTGATGTGCTGATCGGTGTCAACCTGCTACGTGAGGGGCTGGATTTACCGGAAGTCTCGTTGGTCGCTATCTTGGATGCGGATAAGGAAGGCTTTTTGCGTTCCCACCGATCCTTGACACAGACAGCCGGACGTGCCGCCCGAAACGTGAACGGAAAGGTTATCTTCTATGCCGATAAGATCACGGCGAGTATGCGACAGACCATGGACGAGACCAATCGCCGGCGGGAGAAACAGATGGCTTATAACGAGGCGCATGGCATTACTCCGAAGCAAGTCATGAAAAACAGTGTATCCATGCTTGCCGAGAAACAACAAACGGCGGAGCCTTACGCTTATATAGAGCCGGAACCAAGCTTGGTAGCGGACCCGGTCGTGCAATACATGAACCGTACGCAGCTTGAGAAGGCGATCGAGCGGACTCGCAAACAGATGACAGAGGCGGCGAAGAAACTGGATTTCATCGAGGCTGCCCAATTCCGTGACGAGCTGGTGAAATTGGAGGATTTACTGAAAACGAAAAAGGATTAGCTTATGAGAAGGGGAATGCTACTGCTCGGTTTTTGGATGTGTGTATGTATGGTGTTTTTAGTGAACGCCCAAGAGCTTACATCCCGTAAGTTGTATTGTACGGATGAGGATCGTGCTATTTTTGATCGGTATTGTACTCAGATGGAACCTAAGAAGTCGTTACCCCTAGACAAGCTAATGATCCATACCGCCCTTTTCTTCCGGGGGACTCCTTATGTCGCCTCTACCTTGGAAAAGGAGCCGGAGGGCTTGGTGGTCAATCTGCGGGAACTGGATTGTACCACATTCGCGGAGACCGTATTGGCTTTATCTTGCACTCTACGGGAAGAAAATCCTACCTTTGAGAACTTCTGTGAGAATTTACAGCAGCTCCGGTACAGAGACGGCACGATCCATGATTACACGGATCGTTTGCATTATATGACCGACTGGTTCTATGAGAACGAGCGAAAAGGAATCGTGAAAGATATGGGGCGGGAGATCGGTGGTGCCTCCCTACCTTTGGATTTATCTTTTATCTCTACGCATCCGGATAGCTATAAGCAACTGAAGAACCATCCGGAAAGAGTTCGAAGGATGGCCGATAAGGAAAAGGAGATAAACCTGCGTCCTCATTATTATGTGCCTAAACAGGAGATCGAGAAATGTTCGTCCGGAATCAAGAATGGCGATATCCTCTGTTTTGTTACTTCTATCAAGGGGCTGGACGTGACGCATGTCGGGATCGCCTATTGGAAGGATGGACAACTGACATTTATCCATGCCTCTTCTTCCGCTAAAAAGGTAATCATCCAAGCATCCTCCTTACGAGATTACGCCGAGGGGATAAAGAGCTGTAAAGGGATATTGGTAGCCCGCCCACTATCGATTTATTGAAATAACTCGAAGGCAAACTTGAATCCCATGCTTTGGTAATGCCAGCGATCGAATCCGGCGAATATCCCGATATTAAAGATATGGTTCCCGATCCCGTATCCGACTTCCGTATAGCTAGGCAAGACCGGTGTCCATAGCTGGCTCCAATAAAAACGTTCGGAGAGGATATAGCGTGAGGCCGTTTGCATGAACTTTTTCGTGGAGTTGATGCGGAGAACCTTAAATAAGATAAAAGGGCTTTCATACATGAAATGTGCTTGTATATACTTATCGGAGGCATTGAACCACTCGCCTTTCAGTAGATTGAAGACTCCGCCAATCTGATCATCCCACGTATCGGGGAAATTCCTGCGGGTGAAATACCTAAAGTCCGCGAAATAGGTAGACTTCTGTTGTGTATAAAGACCGGCGCTGATATGATAGTTCAATCGTCTGCACAGGCCAAGCATAAGGCTTTGATGCACGTCCGCCTCTATACGTCCGTAATCTCCCGAGCTTTTCCCGACTCCGGGGATACCTCTCGCTATTTCGATTGATATCGTGGGATAATACGAATAGACATACTCCTTCCGGTATCCGTCCATGCGATAATATTGGCGGGGGGTATAGGAGAAACCAAGCGTGGGCGTAAAGTCATTATAATTTTGGCTAAGTATTTCCTCTACATCATCCCCGGGATCAATCGCCACTTTCTTTTTAGAGGGGATACGGCGATGGTAAGAGATGCCTGTTGTTAATTGAAACCCATTGAATAACTCGATGGAGTTTTTTATTTCCGCATAGTAGTGTTTGAAATACTCAAGGTTTAAATCACCAAAATTGAAGGTGGAATCTTTTAGTTCCTCATTGATCTTTTGGGTGATCTCGGAGGAGTAGCTTTCATTACTGTTTCCTACTTCTACCGATAAAATTCCCCGTTTCTGCGGCGAGTATTCCCAATCGCCTCCAACCTTGAAAAATATCTGCTTGCGCTTGAATACGTAACCAATCTCCGGACGGAAACGAATCTGTTTGTCACGGGTAAATGTCTTGCTGATACGGAATCGCTGTTTGTAAGTGATGCCGTTACGGGCGGAATAACCCAATTGGAATGGATTCAGAAGCCCGGAATATTTAATACGGGTCGTTTTATAATCCATATTGACCGTATTCGTTAACTGCTCCGTTAGTTTAACGTACTTCTGGAGATCATCGGCCGTATCGATTTTACTTATATTCTGCTCTTGGGCTTTACTGTATAAGTGGGCTTCATCCGGACTCAAGGGATTGTCACGATGAATATTCCAATACGTGGAATCCCTGATAATAGGGACTGTATCGGACGAGAGCTTGTAATAATTGGTCAGGTCCAAGGATTTCCACTTATGGCTTTCGTTGTCCTCCTCCACCCATTCCACTTCCTGATACTTAAAGGAAGAATGGTAGGTGGTTGCCACTGCGTTTCCCAATACCCTGTATCGGAGGAATAGATCCGCCTTCTCGGGCAGGATGAACCGCCTGAAATCCCGTCCGTAGCTCATGACTAGGTTGAATTCGGCGAAAGAGTAACGACCGTTCATATCGATCTTGTCGATCGTCCATGACTGGTCGATGACATATAAATCCCCGCATACCAATTTCTGGCTCCATTGCTTCGGCAGGAAACGGATTTTGTAAATCGTCAAGCCGTTGATAGTTTCCAGCCCTTCCAAATTGAACGTATAAAACTTAAAAGCGTTGCTAGCTATCGGCATGAAGATAGCATCATCGTAAGCGGTAGGGGAGTATACGTTCAAATTCAAGAAGGCCAAGGCCTCCTGCTGCTTTTTCCCGTTGGGTATGCTGTTTCCGTTGACCGCCTTTAGATCATGAAGATAGTTCTGCGGAGCGTTAAATTTAGATTGGCTGACCATCTCAAAAAGCATATCCTTATTTTTTCGGTCGATAGGGAAGATATGGTGGGCGAGACGTATTAACATATTTTGTTTTAAAATTTCTGTACGTCCTTTGATATAGATCTCAGCCTCATATTTCGATACCGTATTTTGATATTGGGTTGCCTTTTCGATAACAAGGTGCATGATCGAGTCCGCCCGTTCTCTCGTTTCTCGATTCCCCTTGCCAAAAGACAGGATCTTATCACTATAAGTATCAGTGCTCTTCGCGAAAATACTTATAGAGATTAAAATCAAGGTAAGTATCGAATATAACTTTTTCAACGATTTTACATTCTTTCCAGACAAACATAATGAATAAATTTCAGTTTAGACGTGAAAGAAAGTAAAATGTTACAATATGGTGTAATTAATCGTACAAAAGTTTTTATTTTTTCAAAAGAAAAATCGTATATTTGTGCTTCATAAGTATGTTATATAGCAGTCGTGGTTAAACAGCAAAAAGAAGAGGTCGATTTATCGGCCAGTTTATCAGAGGTGTGGAGGGTTCTGACCGATAAGGAACGTGAGATCCTCCGTAGTAATTCGACGATCCAGCATTTCAAACGTAACGAGTTGATTTATTGCGAGGGCGACGAACCAAAGGACATGATGTGCTTGTTAAAGGGTAAAGTGAAGATTTACAAGGATGGAGTAGGTGGCAGAAGCCAGATTATCCGAATGATTAAGCCTGTGCAGTATTTTGGTTACCGGGCTAGTTTCGCTCAAGAAGATTACTTGACGAACGCTTCCGCATTCGAGGCTTCTACGGTTTGCATGATTCCTATGACAGTGGTTACGGGCCTTTTAATGAGCAATCCGAATTTGGCTATGTTTTTCATCCGACAATTATCCATTGATCTCGGTATCTCGGATGAACGTACGGTTAACCTTACGCAAAAACATATTCGTGGGCGATTGGCTGAATCTTTGTTATTCCTGAAAGATAGTTACGGGCTGGAAGAAGACGGTGCTACGTTAAGCATCTATTTGGCTCGTGAAGATCTGGCAAATCTATCTAATATGACTACATCGAATGCTATTCGCACGTTGTCCACCTTTGTGGCGGAACGTATCATTGCTTTAGACGGTAGAAAGATTAAGTTGATAGATGAAGATCGGTTGAAGAAGATCAGCAAGATGGGATAATTAGATTATTGATCGTAAAAATAAGAAATAAAGGGGCCTTTTTAGTAAGGGCCCCTTATTTTTTATAGGATCGCTTGGCGTAGACGTACCAAACGTGTCAAAAGATCTTCCAATAAATCCAGTTTTAGCATATTGGCCCCGTCGGATTTGGCTTGGCTTGGTTCCGGGTGGGTCTCTATAAATAGGCCATCCGTGCCCACGGCTATCGCGGCTTTCGCTATCGTCTCGATAAGGGCGGGTAATCCACCGGTCACGCCGGAGGTTTGGTTCGGTTGCTGCAAGGAATGGGTTACATCCATAATGACTGGGAAACCGAATGTTTGCATTTGCGGGATACCCCGGAAATCGACAACAAGGTCGGTATAGCCGAATGTCGTTCCCCGCTCGGTGATCATGACATTATCATTTCCTGCGTCCACTACCTTTTGTACGGCGAATTGCATGGCACCCGGCGAAAGGAACTGTCCTTTCTTTATATTGACGATCTTCCCGGTCTCGGCCGCCGCTACCAATAAATCCGTTTGGCGGCATAGGAAAGCCGGGATTTGAAGGACATCGACATATTCGGCGGCCATGGCAGCTTCCGTTGTCTCATGGATGTCGGTAACGGTGGGAATATTGAACGTCTCGCCCACCTTCCGTAAGATCTTTAACGCCTTCTCATCCCCGATGCCCGTGAAAGAATCCAGACGGGAGCGATTCGCTTTCCGATAGGAGCCTTTGAATACATAGGGTATATGCAGTCTTTCCGTGATACCCACTATTTTCTCGGCGATACGTAACGCCATATCTTCCCCCTCGATTACGCAAGGACCTGCCATCAAGAAGAAGTTCTCGCTTTTATTTAGATCGTTTATTGTTATCATAGCTGATTATTTAGAATTCGCATTGTTGTCGCTATTTTTTCTTCGGTCGGTAGAGTGGCGTCTATCCAATGAATCTCGCAACCCCGGCGTTCCATGCCCCGGAACCAAGTCATTTGCCTCTTGGCGAATTGATGGATCGCTATCTCGAGTTGCGAGACCATCTCCTCAAAAGAAAGCTCCCCAATAATATATAAAGTAAGAAACTTATATTCCAATCCGTAATAGATCAAGTCTTCCGGTTTAACACCCGTAGCCAAGATCGTACGAACCTCATCCACCATTCCTTCGTCCAACCGGGTCCGCAAGCGTCTGGATATTTTTTCCCTACGTAATTCCCGGTCGATGTGGATACCGATGATCAGGCTGTTGATCGGATTATATTCATTTACGTCTGGTGCCTGAGTCTTATAATACTCCTCGATCTCGATCGCACGGATAGCCCGCTGGGCGGTGTCCACGTCCGTTTTATTATGTAATATCTTATAAGAGGCGAGGATGGTTTCCAGCTCCTCCAAGGTTTTATTCCTCAAGGATTCCCTTAGCTCAGGATTTTGAGGCACGTCTAATAGCTTATATCCTTTTAGTACGGCCTCTATGTACATCCCGGTTCCTCCGCATAAGATCGGGAGTTTACCCCTCCGCTTCATATCCTCATAGACCCGGAAAAAGTCATGCTGATACTCAAATACGTTATATTTATAGCCGGGCTCGCAGATATCGATCAAGTGATAGGGGATTTGTTTTCCATTCACGTTGTAATCAGCCAAATCCTTACCCGTCCCGATATCCATAGAACGATAGATCTGCCGGGAATCAGCGCTGATGATCTCCGTATCCAACTGGGCGGCGAGAGCGGCGGCGAAGGTCGTCTTTCCGGAAGCCGTAGGCCCTAGAATCGTGATAAGTTCATATGATTTCATGATACAAACGTACGAAAAAAAAGGCCATCCTCAAAGAGGATAGCCTTTTCTATGTAGAGTGGTAATAAATTACTTACCAGCGATAACGCGAGCCATCTCACAAACTTTGTTTGAATAACCCCACTCGTTGTCGTACCAAGATACGATCTTAGCGAAGTTAGAATCCAAAGAGATACCAGCTTTAGCGTCGAAGATAGAAGTGTTAGCACAGCCACGGAAGTCAGTTGAAACAACTGCGTCTTCAGTATAACCAAGAACACCTTTCAATTCGCCTTCAGAAGCTTCCTTCATTGCAGCGCAGATGTCAGCCATAGAAGCCTCTTTCTCAAGAACTACTGTCAAGTCAACAACAGAAACATCAGAAGTCGGTACACGGAAAGCCATACCTGTCAATTTGCCGTTCAATACAGGTAATACTTTACCTACAGCCTTAGCGGCACCCGTTGAAGAAGGGATGATGTTCTCAAGGATACCACGACCACCTCTCCAGTCTTTCTTAGAAGGACCGTCTACAGTCTTCTGAGTAGCTGTAGCAGCGTGAACTGTCGTCATCAAACCTTTAACGATACCGAACTTGTCGTTCAAAACCTTAGCGATAGGAGCCAAGCAGTTTGTAGTACAAGAAGCGTTAGAGATAATGTCTTGACCTGCGTAAGTTGTATGGTTAACACCGTAAACGAACATAGGAGTAGCGTCCTTAGAAGGAGCAGACATGATAACTTTCTTAGCGCCAGCTTGGATGTGTTTGCGAGCTGTCTCGTCTGTCAAGAAGAAACCAGTAGACTCAACAACAACGTCAGCGTCAACCTCGTTCCATTTCAAGTTAGCAGGATCCATCTCAGCAGTTAAACGGATCTTGTTACCGTTTACAACCAAAGCGCCGTCTTCTACAGCTACTTCGCCGTCGAAACGACCGTGTACTGAGTCATATTTCAACATGTATGCCAAGTAATCAGCATCCAAAAGGTCGTTGATACCTACAACTTGAATGTCGTTGCCAAAGTTAGCAACTGCAGCACGGAACACCATACGTCCGATACGGCCAAAACCGTTAATACCTAGTTTGATCATTGTAATAAAACTTTTTATGGGTTTATTAATAATAAGTCTTTATTTTTATCTCTTATCCATCGCAAGGAGTAGATATTCATTTTATCCTTGCTTTAACGACTGCAAATGTAGTCATGTTTTTTGTATTGAGCCTTATAATATAGCCAGAAAAAAGCTGCCCTCTAACATAAATTAATTGTTGGAGGTTATTTCTTTTTCTTGAATAAGAGATTAGAGAACCATTTTTTCGCTTTTTTGATTCCCCACGTCATAATAAATGGTTGAGCGAGATCCCAAGCGATGGGAATCATGCCTTTCGCTATGGATAAATAGTCTGAGATCCCTAAAGCGATGGAGGGTTGTCCGGCCGTTACGGGAGCTGTGTTCTTGTCGTTTGTTTTTGTCGTTGACTTATTGCTCGGGAAAAGGAGAGACGATAATCCGGATAACAATAAACTTCCGGCGTTCTCCTGTATATAAGAGAAATCCTCATTCAATTTCTGTTCCTGCCGCTTACATTGTCTCTGTATGCGTTCTTTGTCAGAAATCAGTTTCTCCAGTGGGGTTTGCTGGTTGTTCATCGTTTGTCGCATTATTTTTATCGTCATTCGCCGTCATGGCGGCTATTACCTCATTTAATACTTTTGTGCTGATCCTGTCCCTATTCATTATTATAATGCCGATAAGTAGCAGGTACAAGACCGCCACGATACCGAATCCGAACCCGGAGGAGCCGAGCCAATCCCCTAGGAAGAAGCCCAAGGCCAAGAATATGAACAAGATGGCGAAGAATGCCAAAAACAATAATATCAAGCCATATGAGAGAACGGCTATGACTTTACCCGTTCTCTCATATGTACTCAACTTTAGGAGCTCAAGTTTTAACTCCACATAAGCCGATACATCTTCTTTCAGCTCACGGAAGACTGTTCCTGAATCTTTCTCCATACAAAGCTTATTCAGCTACGATTTCTTCTGTTGCCTGTACTACTTCTTGCTTTCCTTCTTTATATTTGGCGAGAGCGGAGTTAAAACCTTCTTTTACTTTTCCGACAACACCGTTCAATTCTTCCAGTAATTGTTCTCTCTTATCTGTCGCTGCCAAATAACCTACAGCGGCACCAACAGCCGCACCTACTACAAGGCCAAGTAATAATTTTGAATCTACGCTTTTCATAACTTTTTCTTTTTAGAAGTTTCCACTAAGATAACGTATTTATTTGGATTAAGGTTTATCCTTGTCTTAACTTTTGCTGTTAAAAAAAGTTATCCTTTTAAGACCTTCACGGCAACCCAGTTATTTCTTTCGTTATAAGAATCCAATTTCAGCCCGTTCTTCTGACATTCTGCTTCTATCGCCGGGATATCTTCTACATAAAAGCCGCTCATAAATAGGATGCTTCCCGGTTTCATACTGTTTGTATATTGACAAATGTCATTCAGGAGGATGTTCCGGTTGATATTGGCGAAGACGATGTCGAATTGCCCGAATTCCTTGATTTTCTCGGCGCCGCCCAAGGCAACTTGTATGTCTTCGGTATGATTCAGGCGGATATTTTCTAGGGCGTTGTTATAAGCCCATTCGTCGATGTCGATGGCCGCTACCCGTTTCGCCCCTTTCAGCCGGGCCAAGATGGCCAGCACGGCTGTGCCGCATCCCATATCCAGTAGCTCCTTGCCTTCTAGGTCTAGTTTCAGCATCTCGCTTATCATCAAATAAGTCGTTTCGTGATTGCCGGTACCGAAAGCCATTTTCGGGTCTATTATTATATTATATGTATAGCCGGGCTCCGCCTCGTGGAAGGAGGCACGGATAATGCACTCGTTTCCGATCCGGATCGGTTTGAAATAATTTTTCTCCCACTCCTCATTCCAATCCTTGCTTTCTACCCATTTGGAGATGTAATCGATCCGGGTATTCTCTAGCGGAAAGTCGGCCAGTTTATCATCCAATGTCTTTTTGTCGTATAAAGCCTCGGATATATATCCCAGCAAACCCTTCTCGCTTTCCGTAAAGCTCTCAAAACCGATTTCCCCCAACTCGGCGGCCAGCACGTCATTGATAATCTCTTTCTCGATAGGGGAGGTGTATGTGAAACTAAGTTCGTAATAGTTCATGTCGTATCTTTTTGTTTATTTTCTATATTGTCCGCAAACATACGAAAAAATCTGTTGCCTATTCAAATATCACGAAGCCTAATACAATTCCGCATATTCTTTCTCTGCGTCGAAGCAGGGGCAAGCCTTGCGAATGTTGGTGCTGAGTTGATAATGTCCTAAGATACGTGCCGACGGGTAATCACGGCGTAGCTGCCGCAAGAGATCGAGCAGGGTACAACGCTGGGCATAGGTGCGGGTATCAGCGGGAAGACCTCGCTCATCCAATCCGCCCTCGTAGCAAATACCCAGACTGTGATCGTTCCAGCCCGAGGCGTGTGCCCCGATCTGGTTCTCCGGCCGGCAGCGGTGCAGCTCGCCATCCCGGGTGATATAGTAATGATAGCCGATGTCAGCGAACCCACGATCCTTATGTGCGCCTCGAAGCGCTTCCACGGGAAAATCCCGGTCGTAGCGTGTTGCGCTGCAATGAATTACAAGGAGGCGAACCTCCCTGTAATTCTGGTAAAAGCAATATTGTTTCATTTTTATTCTTTTTTTAGTTTGTGTGTTACTTTTCTCTTGAAAGAAAAGTAACCAAAAGTTCAAGGCTGACGCGGACGGGCTACTCGTCGGCCTTCGCTCGCTGTCGCGTCCCAACTCGCTTCGCTCAAACAGGGACGCTCCTGTCGCTCACTTCGGCCGCCTCGCTTTACGCCCGCCCGCTAAGGCCGGATGGAGAGCCGTTCCCGGCTCTTTGAGGAGAGGCCGGCCCCTTGAGAAAGACTGTCCTTCTGGTAGAGGGTGTCCTCTTTTGGGGAGGTTGTCTTCTTTAGGGAGTGGGAACGGGTGGGGGAGGCTTGCTAAAACAATTGGCAAGCTTGCAGGCCGAAGGCCCCCGCGATGGCGGTGGCTACGGCGATGATCACTTTGAGAATGGTACTCCAAACAGACTTCTTCATGATAATTAATAATTAATAGTGAACAATGAATAATGGTATCCCGGCTGATATAAGAGGAAAGCGACGCTTTCCTTTGGACGGCCTCAGCGGACGGGCGTCAAGCGAAGAGACCGCAGCGAGCGCCCGGAGCATCCCTGTCTGAGCGAAGCGAGTTGGGATGCGACAGCGAGCGTAGGTCTCGAAGTAGCCCGTCAGCGTCAGCCTTGACCTTTTGGTTACTTTTGGGTCAAGCCAAAAGTGACACATCAGATCTCATCAGGCGACTCAGAATCGGAACCGCCCCCTTCCTCCACCGGCGTCCCGAGTATCGTCACCTTGAGCAACGAAGTCTTCTCGCCCAGCAGCGAGTACCGTCGTGCCCCGTTCAGTATGGTATAGGAAGGCGAGAATCCCGGCACGATAGTCCGTATATGCGTAGCCTTGACCTCGGGGGCGGTCGCTACCCCCTTCTCCGTGACGAAGCGGTTATAGACGGTTCCGAACCCTAGCAGCTCCACCTTGTAACCTTTCTGTAGGTTCTTGATGACATACCGCTGATAACGATCCAATACGTTCAATACGTCACCCTTCGTGAGCGAAGACTCCTCGGCGATCTGGTCGGCCGCATCTTGTGTGGACAGGGTACCGAAATAATAGGGAACCGGCTTGTACACCTCCTGCTTAGGATCCGTCTTGGGGATAAAAAACTTTCGTGCTTGAAATGCTTGTGGCATAGTTTGATAATTAAAGATTAATAATAGAAAATTAATTGCTTGCTGATCAATGTTACAAAGATAGGTTCCGCCGTAAGGGGCGGTGATGCCGATTGATGCCCGGGGTAGGGAATAACGATTAATTAACATGGGACGCAGTGATAACCGCCGGTTTCTTACGCTGCCTATCGTAAGCCCCTTTGAATAGGCATTATAAGAAGCCTTGGATGGGCATTGTAAAGATCTTAGAATACCCATCCAAGTTGACAGTTGACTAGTGACAGTAGGCTGTTTTTATTTACCTCTGTGCGCAACTGTCAACTAATTTACGGTTCTCCTAGGTAGTGGATGATTAATCTGATCTGTCGGGGCGTGAATATACGTTGCTCGGGGCGGTAGCCCGTCTCCAGCAGCTTGTCGTGCAATTCCGTGCATCGAATGATCCAACGACGTAAGCGGTTGCAAGCTTGATGGGAGGCCAGCTCCGGGAAATAGGATGCCGCTAGTGCGGACTTTCTTAATGGCAAGAACATTTGATTTATGATTTATAGATTTGGGAGAATGAAACTTTCAAACTTTCAAACATTCGTCCCCCCCTCACACACACACGCCCGTGGGGTACGTTATATAGGGGTGTGAGGGAGGCCGGGATTACTTATGGGTGACACGGCCGCCGAAGCTGTACTCGCCCCGGCCGTTCTTCTCCAGCGTGCCTCGTTCCTGCATTCGCTTGAGACAGGTATCTAGGGTGGCGGTGGGGATGTTGTTCCTCTCTGCTTCCTCCAAGGCCTGTTGTCGGTTGAAAGAGAGTGGAAGGGCCGCGAAGAGAGCCTCTTGGGGCGTGGGCGTGCGAGAGCGTGGCACCTCGTCAGACGGAAGCAGGGAGAGTATGCCCGCCGAATGACGGTAGAGCGGCTCCACGAGCGAGAGGACAGCCTTAAAATCGTCATCATCGATACGTAACTCTAGGGAAGGAACGATACCGTCCCGTACGTTCTCCTCCGGGATCTCGGGGGCAGGCGAGAGACCGGGACAATTGAGAATTGAAAATTGAGAATCGAGAATGGCTTGTGGGATGAGGAGACTCTCCACCGATCGTAGGAAGGCCACCACGGAAGCGATCCGGCAGATATTGATAGCGATCCGGGCCACGGAGCTTCGCATCGGATATCCGTAGGAAAGGCCGGCGTGCCCGAATATGCGTGCGAAGCAGCTGTTGAATTGCTCCTTTTGCGTGTCGGAGAGATGGAATTGTATGACATTGACCCTCTCATGTAGGTAGTCCACGAGTTTCTTCCACTGTCTCCCCCAATCGGAGAAGAGGCTATCCATGTCCTCGTCGCCCTGCTCGAACTGATCCGCCCACTCGTCGATGGGTGGCATCCGGTAGAACAATTGGCGTGAGAACAGCCCGTTTTCGGCCGAGGGAATAAGTGGCCGTACCTGCGCTGGAGTACCGCTTAACAAGACACTGAGGTAAGAGGCCGGGCACTCCCGGTATTCCCGGTTCGTGCGTCGGTTGAAAGCCAGTCGCTCGTGGTCGTGGCATTTACGCAAGGTATCGCTCCAGTGCCCGTGCTCGGTGCCGATGGCCGTGCTCACGGTATCGGCCTCGGTCTCGCAGATCAGCCCTATGCCGTCGGCCTCGATGAGGTTCTCCAGCACGCCGGTGCCGGAATTGTTACCGGCGATAAGGAACATCTTGAGGGGAGGCATCTCGGGCTCCGGCGTATCGGATTTTTTCTTGCCCAGCGAGTCCCAACGGCTCTTCTCCTCCCGGTAAGCTTTATGCCTCTGCCGGTAGTTCGCCATCACCGCCTCGTGTATCGGCTCGGCAAGCCGGCGTGTCCAAGCGAGGGCTCCCTTTCCCGAGGCGGGAGGGGCGACGATGAACGTTTGCAGGCAAGGGTAGTAGAATTTTCGCCCGTACGATATCCGGATCGATTTGTTGAGTGTCGCTCCCAACACGGTGATACCTCCCAGCAGGAGGATATCCTTTTGGGCGGGGGTATCGCCCCGGTCGATCATCCGTTTGAGGAAAGCGGGCCAAGGATACTCCGGAAAGGCGGGCGGGACATTTTTCACGGACTGTTCCTCGTGCGTACACGTGTGCGTGTGTGAAGGAGGCGTGAATGTTTGAAAGTTTGAAAGTTTCCCGGCCTCGGCCAAGGATTTGTCCAGCCTCACGCCGGCTAGGTCCGCCAAGTGGAATACGGATCCCAAGCCATTCCGTCCATTGCCTCCTTTGAGGGCATGGTCGTATAGCTTATCCGCCTCGGTAGAGACATATTTCTCCGACATCCGGCAGATACGATGGAAGAATGTCCGGCCGGCCTTTCCGCAATCGTTGGCGATGGCGAAGGCGATCGGCATATACTCTTGATAGGTGGGAGCGACGTTCGCCCCCTGTTTCTCGATGGCGGCAACGAGCCGCTCCAGATCTGATAATGGGTTCATGATGAATGAATAATGAATGGTGAATAATGATTTATAACTACCAACTGTCACTTGTCCTCTGTCAACAATTCCGGTCTCCTAGCCTCGCTGAGGGATCGTGGCAAAGGAAGCAAGCCCGTGAGAGGTCTGCGTTCGTGGCATCAGCTTTCAGCCCGTATTTCCACTCAAGGTATTCCCAAGCGAATCGTACCGCCTCGTCGAAAGACTCCTCTACGGTTTTCTTGATCGACAGGCGATAGGGTACGAGGAGCTTGATTCCCGTGGTACTGGGACTCACGAAGGAGAGATCGGGGCGTAGCCGCTCATCGGCGAAGAGCGTGTCCCTCCAACAGATCGCCTCTTCGGGTGAGGAGAGGTGATCGATGTCGATGACGAACTCGCCCGAGGGCACGAGCAAGTGATCTTCCTTGCGGTAGGAGAAGATACCGGCGGGCGTGACATAGGGTAGCAAACTCTGTTTCAGCCGCCTGAACCGTTTCTCGTCGCTCGATGCGGCACGTACCTGATCGGTACGCTCACGCAGCCACTCGCTGGTGGTGATATAGGCGTACAATTGACTGACACAGACGACCCCGTTCGGTACTTGATTGGTGATGGGGGCGTTGAAAAAGGAAAAGATAGACTCTTTCATGATCGGATAAAATAAATTGATTATTCGGTTACTGCCGGTAAAGGAACGCGTTCCTGCCCGTTCCCGGAATAGCGATGGACGGGACGGGTACGGAAACGGACGTATGGTGGATGAAATGAGGATAGAAATAAATATCCCCCGTGAAAAGGGTGATTATTGTTAACACTTAAATTAAAAACGGATATGACAGAAAATCAAGAGCGGGCGGAACAGGCACGTTCTGCCTTTACGGTCAATGGAGGTAACGTGCAGATCCTGCCCAATGCCACCATCGCTATCCAGAACATCCATTGGGGTGACGGGACGGTGACACGGACGGAACGTTGGATTACGCCCGCGGAATCGGGACTTCATGAGTCTCCGTCTCCTCCGATAAACTCTCCTGCCCCTCCAGTGACGGCTGAACCCTCCTCGTTGGCCTTGTTCATCCCGGACGAGGCGACCCGTCTTGTCTACGAGGCCCGCCTATGCGCCTGCCCGGACACGGTCACCCTTTGCCAGACGGTATTGACAGACCTTTACAACGAGATCCTAGCCGACTACTCGTCTCCCCTCAAGCTGGTCAAGAGCCGTGCCTTCATCAGCGCCCTCTTGCCTCACCTCACGTTCGTGAACGGGGCGAATGTACCGAGCATTCGGTATGGGATCAGGAAGTATGTGCTGGGGGAAGGGTGAGATAAATGAGAGATCCTAGAAACTCTGCTATTTGTATTATGCTGAATGATTTGTCCCAGTGATCTATCTCTATAAATATCGCTTGAACTCATTTTAAATCTAAATATTCGATGTGTTTGTCCCGCTGGTGTATCGGCGGGGTAAGCGTGTCTTATGTGCTCATTTTTATGTCAGCTACGTCAGAGAATAATAAGCGGATAGCGAAAAACACGCTATTCCTCTACATGCGAATGCTCCTAATTATGGGGGTGACGCTGTACACTAGCCGGATCGTGCTACAGGTATTGGGGGTAGAGGATTTCGGGATTTATAATGTGGTGGGGGGAATCGTGGCTTTGTTGGGATTTATCAGTTCTTCCATGTCTATTTCCATACAAAGATTCCTTTCCTATGAGATGGGCAGAAAAAACTATGAGAAAGTGTCACGGGCCTTTAGCATGGCCTTGCAAATCCACGGGATAATAGCGGTTGTGGTGATGATGTTATTGGAAACGGCTGGTATATATTTTTTGCGATGTAAGATGGTAATACCTATAGATCGCATGGATTCGGCATTGTCTGTTTTTCATTGTAGTGTGCTGGCTTGTGGTTTCTCAATCGTACAAGTGCCATTTATTGCGTTAATCATTGCTTATGAGCGTATGGGGTTGTATGCTTACATCGGTATCGTGGATACGATGTTAAAATTGGCGATCGCTTTTCTTCTAGGCTGGATCGCTTATGACAGTTTGGCTCTTTATGGTGGATTGATGTTGGTGGCTACTATTGTTATTACATTAGCTTATGTGATGGTGTGTCATCTCTCATTTAAAGAGATTCGTTATCAATGTATTTGGGATACTCGGTTGTTTGGCTCGTTGACACGATTTGCTTCTTGGAGTGCCTTGGGGGAAATGGCTTGGGGATTTACCCTTCAGGGGGTAAATATTGTGTTGAATCTTTTTTTTGGAACGGTAGTTAATGCGGCTTATGGTATTTCTTCACAAGTGTCGGCGGCGGTTTATCGTTTCTTGGGAAGCTTTCAGACTGCGGTCAATCCGCAACTGATAAAGGAATATGCTCAAGGTAATGTGATGGGTATGATGGGGTTGGCCTATCGGGGAATGAAGTTCTCTTTTTTCTTGTTGTTGTTTATCGCTTATCCGTTGGTGTTGGAAATGGATTTCATCTTAAGTCGATGGTTGGGTACGGTACCTGAATTAGCTCCTGCATTTTGTAGGCTGGTAGTGGTCAATGCTTTATTGGATATTCTTTCAAGTCTGTTTGCTACATTGGCTAAGGCTTATGGAAAGATCCGGAATTACCAAATAGTGGTCTCTCTGACCTTATTCTTGAATTTTCCCCTATCGTATGTGGCGTTGAAAGTAGGTTATCCTCCTTTTATGATTTTTGTGGTTTACTCCATTGTTTCGATGCTCTTGGTGATTATACGTTGCCGATTGATCGCTGGTATGTTTGAAATAAATGTGCTCTCGGCTTATTCAAAGCAAGTTCTGATTCCCGTATTGAGAGTCTTGTTCATCTCTTCGTTGCTTCCATTAGCGGTCAACTCTGGAATGGAGGAGGGATGGCTTCGATTGTTTGCGATGACCGCCTGCTCGATAGTTTCGGTGGCATTTGCTGTCTATGTGTTGGGATTGACTTCCGGGGAACGGGCGTTTGTAGAAAATAGAATCATAAATATAAAAGAACGTTTAGTGAAAAATGGATGATAAGAAGCAAAGGAGAGTAGGGGTCATCACGTGGATCTCTTACTTTAATTTTGGAACTTACCTTCAGGCGTATGCATTGCAAACAGTTGTTCGTTCATTGGGGTATGCATGCTCCATTGTTTCGGACGAAAAGATGGTTCGTGCGTTGCGTAAAGAAAGTTGTTGGTTACGTAAAGTGGTATCTAAGATTTATCATTTTCTCAAGAGGGACGATGTTTGTTTTATATATGGCATGCGTCAGATAGAGGCGGCGTATGCCTCATTTAAATCTAGCTATTTGAGCGTGGATGATGATTGGAATAGCTCAATGGATCTGGATCAGAGATATGACATCTATGTGTGTGGCAGCGATCAGATTTGGTCGCCAATTTTACCTAAACAAGATTATTATTATGCGGGATTTACGGAAAAGAAAAAGGTGGCCTATGCGCCAAGCATTGGGCAACGGGATTGTTCGGAAGAATGGAGCGAATGGGTAAAGCCCTTGTTAGATCGTTTTTCTCATCTGTCTGTCCGAGAGGAGGAGGGTGCGGCTTTGCTTCGTCGGTTTATGGATAAGCCGGTTGATGTGGTGCTGGATCCCACCTTGTTATTGTCTTCTGAAGACTGGGAAAAACTAGTGGACGTAAGCCCGGAAGACAGTTCTCCATATGTGTTATGTTATTTTTTGACATACAATCAAGTCTATTTGGATTACGTGAGGGCTTTTGCGAGGGAGAGAGGATTACGTGTAAAGATGTTTATGCTGGATAAACGGTATTTGGGGTATTCGGACGAGTCTTTGTTTGCGGGTCCTATAGAATTCCTTCGAACGATCAGGGGGGCCTCTTGTTTTTTTACGGACTCTTTCCATGGGACTATTTTCGCTATTCATTTCGAGAGACGTTTTTATACGTTGAAACGTTTTAGGGAACAGGCGGAGAATAACCAAAATTCCCGTATAGAGAATCTTTTCTCAAAATTGGGTTTACAGGACTATTTCTTGGATGAGAGCGGTTTGTCGGTGATTCCTACGTTGCCTGGGATAGATTATAATTTGGTGAAAGAGAGAATGTCGATCGAGCGAGAGAGATCATTGTCGTATTTGAAAAAATCGTTAGAAAGATAATATGCGAGAGATTTGCCCTAAAGAGTTGTGTGTGGGTTGCCTTTCATGCGTGAATAGTTGTACGCATCAAGCGATAGAGTTTGAAAAGGATGTATGTGGTTTCCTATATCCTATTATCGATCAGGAGAAATGTGTGGATTGTGGATTGTGTGGCTTTGTTTGCCCTGTCAATCATCCTCCGGAAAAGTATTTTCCTAAAGAGTGCTATGCGGTCACAGTAAAGAGCGAGAGGGAACTATTTTCTTGTGCGTCTGGTGGAGCGGCTACAGCGATTGCCCGGCATGTGCTGAATACGGGAGGTGTGGTGTATGGCTGTTCTGGTATGGATATACGTCACGTTAGGCATGTGCGGATTTCAAGGATGGAGGAATTGGACTTGCTGAAAGGTTCTAAATATGTACAGAGTGATTTAGGATTGACCTTTAAACAAATACGGGGAGATTTGAAAGTTGGGAAAGAGGTTCTGTTTGTTGGTACACCTTGTCAGGTTGGAGGATTAAAAACTTATTTAAGAAAAGACTATGATAACTTGATCACGGCAGATTTGGTATGTCACGGGGTGCCCTCACAACAATTATTAAATGATAATATAGACCATTATCGTAAAAAGGGAGTGGATTTACAAGAGGATTCTATCCGTTTTCGGACGAAAATGTCCAGCCAAACTCAATCTTTTAAGATTGAGTTTGGCTGGTTCTTCTTGAAGAACCAGCCATACTCGGATTCGCCTTCAAAGAAGGCGTATTATCGTGATCCCTACATGTTTGGATTTATTCAAGGCTTGTTTTTTAGGGGGAGTTGTTATAAATGCCCTTATGCCTATGCGGTTCGTGTAGGTGATTTCACGTTGTCTGACTTTTGGGGATTGGGTAAGGATGCCAGGATGGAATTAGGGAAAGGAGTGTCTGCGGTGTTTATCAATACGGAAAAAGCAAGGGTTTTATTTGAGGTTATGAAAGAAGAGGTGGCGTATGAGCCTCGAGAGGTGCAAGAGGCTATTGTTGGTAATGGCCAGTTACAACGGCCTAGTTCCCGTCATCCTCAATACGATTTGTTCCGTAGATTATATCCTCGATATGGTTTAGCGAAAGCGGTGGATATGTGTTTGCGGAAAGATCTCGTGAAGATCCATCTAAAGGGGATGATAGAAGGTGTAAGAAATTTAATTAAACTATAGGATATGATACAAACAAAAGAGGATTTACGCCTTTATTTAGAGAAGGATAAACAGGCGTTAGGGATTACACGAAAAAGACCATGTCTGGTGGGCGATGATATATGGAAGTTTGAGATAGCCTTGCGATATCATGAGTACTTAACAAATGTTAACGGGGGGGGGGGACACGCCTTATTCGTCGGAAATTCTGGGGCTTTTTGCATCATTACTTTGGAATACGCTTAGGATTCTCAATTCCAATTAACGTGTTTGATTATGGACTGCGTATTAACCATTATGGGACGATTGTAGTGAACACTAAAGCCCGCATCGGAAAATGGTGTGATATACATGCTTGCGTGAATATAGGGGAGAGTTTGGACAAAAAGGCACCCTGTTTGGGAGATAATTGCTGGATTGGCCCGGGAGCGAAATTATTTGGAGGTATCACTATAGGGAATGGCGTGATGATTGGTGCCGGTAGTGTTGTAAACAAATCTTTTACAGAGAATAATATAACGATTGTGGGTGTTCCTGCCCGCAAGATAAAAGATACAGGAGATCCCTATCACAGGGTGTGATGGGTTTATCTGTTAGGGAAATCATTGAAGTATGAAAAAGATATTGCTAGCCTTCGGGACACGTCCCGAGGCGATCAAGATGGCTCCTTTGGTAAAGGAGTTCCAAAAAAGAGTGGCTCAATTCGAGACAATTGTGTGTGTTACAGGTCAGCATCGTGAAATGCTGGATCAAGTGTTGACTATATTTTATATAAAGCCTGATTACGATTTGAACATCATGAAGCAAGGACAAGATCTGTATGACGTAACCGCACGGGTCTTGATTGGAATGCGTGATGTGCTAAAGGATGTGAATCCGGACGTGGTATTGGTACATGGTGATACGACAACAAGTATGGCGGTTGCGCTGGCTGCGTTTTATCAGCAAATCCCGGTTGGTCATGTGGAAGCGGGATTACGTACGAATGATATTTATAGCCCGTGGCCGGAGGAGATGAACCGACAAATCACAGGACGCATCGCTACGTATGATTTCGCACCAACTCTGCTTTCCAAAAAGAATTTACTCAAGGAGAATGTGCCTGAAGATAAAATTATAGTTACAGGTAATACGGTGATTGATGCGCTTTATTGGGTGGTGGACAAAATTAAGAATGACAAGGCTCTGGATATCGAGCTTGATATGGAATTAAAATGTGCCGGATATGATGTGGGCCGCTTAAGTAATGGGAAGAAGTTGGTGTTGATCACAGGGCATCGCCGGGAAAACTTCGGAGAGGGCTTTATCCGCATGTGTAATGCCATTAAGACATTGACCGAGAAATATCCGGAGGTGGACTTTGTTTATCCAATGCATTTGAACCCCAATGTGCGAAAACCGATCCACGAAGTGTTTGGTAAGGATCTTTCTGATTTGGATAATATGTTCTTTATTGAACCTTTAGAGTATTTGGTATTTGTTAGTCTAATGGAAAAATCTTCAATCGTGTTGACAGATAGTGGCGGCATTCAAGAAGAGGCCCCTGGATTAGGAAAACCTGTATTAGTGATGCGCAACACTACGGAACGCCCCGAGGCATTAGATGCGGGTACCGTAAAATTAGTAGGTACGGACTATGATAAAATCGTGGGCGAAGTATCCCGTCTGTTGGATGATGAGACCTATTATAATCAAATGTCGCATGCCGTGAATCCGTATGGGGATGGATTGGCTTGTGAACGTATTGTTTCAACTTTCATTTAATTAAATAATGATACCCAAGAAAATTCATTATTGCTGGTTTGGAGGTAATCCGTTGCCTCCATTGGCTGTAAAGTGTATAGAATCCTGGAAGAAATATTGTCCGGATTATGAGATAAAGGAGTGGAATGAGAGTAACTTCGACTTGAACTGTAACGAGTATGTCCGTGAAGCATATGAGGCAAAGAAATGGGCTTTTATAACGGATGTAGTTCGTTTATATGCTATGGTTACGGAAGGGGGAATCTATATGGATACGGACGTAGAAGTATTGAGGCCCTTGGATGATCTTTTGGTGTATGAGGCGGTATCTGGATTTGAGACAAAGATCATACTCCGTTTTTCATACGGTATGTCGTAGAGATTTTCTGGCAAAGAAATCTGGTTGATTCTCGGGCAATCAGCAAATGCTCCGTCATCTATGTACCGGACACTCTTGGGGAGCGTAATGGTACTAAGATTAGTTCCGGCAAACGCCATCGAACCGATCCCGACCACCCTGTCCAGAAGGTTGATCGCCTTTAAGGAGCAGCAGCCATAGAAGGCTCCATAGTCAATGAGGACAACCTGCCGCGGAATGTCGATCACTTCCAGGCTCCTGCATCCAGCAAATGAAAAAGCTCCTATCTTTCGAAGATTGTATGGAAGGATCACTTTTTTTAATCCAGGCATGTTAGAAAAACATCTGGGTGGCAGTATCCATACGTCATCGTTAATGACGGCTACGCTTCCTCTATCCTTCATATTTGCATTTTCTTTGATCCATTGTTCTAACATAAGAATCCTCTCCTCCTAATATATAACTCAGCTTTGTTTATTGTAACTCAAAAAAACATTTTTCGCCACCTATACTTTCTGTTGTATTTTCACTTTTTTGCAGTTATAATTTCATGTGAATTTACGAAAAAAAAGGAGAACTCAAATGAATACTTTCAGCATTCTGACTGCTCAGATCGGAATGTTCGTGATCTACATGCTTGCAGGCGTGATCCTGATCCGCACACGGGTTATGAACAGAGAAAATCTTGAAGTCATTTCAAAATTTGTAATAAAACTGGCGCTTCCTGTAATGATTTTTATCAATACTGTAAACGGAGTGGAACGTAAAACTCTTTTTCATTCACTGAGCATTTTTCTGATTGCGGGAATTATGTATATATGTCTGTTTTTACTCAGCTACATATCTGGTATTTTTTTTCATCTGCATGGTAACCACAGGCAGCTTTACAGTGCCATGAGCGTATTCGGAAATGTGGGATTTATGGGTATTCCCATAGTAACCAGTATTTATCCGGAAAACGGTATGCTCTACATCTGTGTATTTACCATTATTGATCAGCTCATGCTGTGGACAGCAGGTGTACGCCTTACTTCAGGTACAGACAGTCAAAAAAACCGTTTTGATTTCCGGAAGCTGATCAATCCTGTTACTGTTTCCATCTTTCTTGCTGTGATCTGTGTGCTGACAGGAATCCGGCTTCCTGAAGTTCTGAACAATTCCCTTCAGAAAATCGGCCAGACCGCCACACCTCTCGCAATGATCTATCTTGGCGGTGTTTTCGCCTGTATCGATGTACTGAAAAATATCCGGAGACTGGATTATTATGGAATTGTCATCCTAAAAATGCTTTTGTTTCCGCTTTTCTTCTATGTATTACTTGGATATCTTCCGGTTTCTTCAGAAATCCGCACTACCATGGCTCTGACTTCTGCAATGCCAGTTATGTCCTCTGTGGTAATGATGGCAAATGCCTACGGATCAGATGGCGATTATGCAATGGGTGGAATTCTTGTTACAACTATCTGTTCTGTTTTTACACTTCCATTTATTTACTGGATTTTTCATTTTATCGGATGATTTAAATATAATACTTTTTTATAAATATTTATAAATTTCATTTATAAAAAAGTGTGGTATACCAACTCTACGACAGCGCTTTCCGCATTCTGGATATCCGCAACAATCTTCTGGAGAATTTCACCGGTTCCAGAAAGCAGATCATTGATCTGGCAGCCTCCACCATTCCTTCTTCTTATCTCCTTCCTGAACTTCTCGCAGGTTTTGGCAGAATGTATCCTGATGTATATTTCCATTCCTGGCAGACAGACAGTTCCGGCGCTATTAACCGTGTACTGGATGGGACCGTAGACCTGGCTTTGACAGGACAGAATACAGGAGACGACAGCTGTGTATTTATTCCCTTCTGTCAGGATAATATGGTGATTGCTACCCCTGTGAATGATCATTATTTAAACTTAAAACAAAAAGAACAACCTGTTGTTTTTCAGGACTTTATCAAGGATCCTGTTATCATCAGGGAAAAAGGCTCCGGAACCAAAAAGGAAATGGATATTTTTCTGGAAAATGCCGGTATTGAACCTTCCAGTCTGAATGTAGTAGCCCGCATGAATGACCTGGAATCAATCAAAAAATCTATTGTAAACGGGCTTGGATTTTCCATTCTTTCTGCCAGATCTGTCGTTGACCTGCAAAAAACAAAGCAGATTCTTCTGTTTCCATTAGAAGAATCTGCTCACAAACGCAGTTTTTATATTGTTTACAGTAAAAACAGAATTCTGAAATCCCATGTACGCCAGTTCATTCACTATGTAAAAGAATACTATCAGACAGTCTGATTAATATTCTGATATTTTTTTGGCATCCAATTTCCCTTCCATGCATAGATAAGCATGAGTACCATTCCTACAGCCCATGAAACAGGATACAGTACATATATAATATCAATGCTGGTGAAATGTGGAACCACAAACTGAATCCACAGAATACGGAACAGGCATAATGCAAGCAGCATCACTACCATGGGAGGTACCGTCTTTCCTGTTCCGCGAATGGTTCCTGCCAGGGAATGCATAATTCCCAGAAGGAAATAGAACGGGCAGAAATATTTCATTGCCTGTGCCCCATAATAGATTACTTCTTTATCACTGCTGAAAATCCCTATGATCGGTCTGGAAAAGGTCAGCAGGAGAATTCCTGTCACGATCGTATAAAGCACGCTCATTCCAAGAGTTACTCTCAATCCTTTCCTGATTCTGTCTGTTTTTCCCGCACCATAGTTCTGACCGGTAAAAGTCGTTGCTGCCATACTAAAACTCATTACCGGCAGAATGTTAAACCCATCTACTTTCAGGTATGCACCAAAACCCGCCATTGCACTGGCTCCGAATCCATTGACACCAGATTGTACCAGTACATTTGAAAAGGAGATTACCGTGTTTTGAATTGCAGTCGGCAGACCTACCTGGATAATCCGTCCTGCCATTGTTCTATCAATGGAAAGTTTCTTCGGATTTATGCGGTAAATATCCGGAACTCTCATCAAAAACCATAATGCAAAAATGCAGGAAAGTACCTGGCTGATATCTGTTGCAATTGCAGCACCCTCGACTCCCATGTGCATTCCGCCGATAAGCCATAAATCCAGAAAAATATTGGAAAACGAAGCTACTGCCAGATACATCAGCGAACGTCTGGAGTTACCTACTGCATTCAGGATCCCCGCTGCCATATTATAGATGACATTAAAAACCAGTCCATAAGAATAAATTCTCAAATACAGAACTGACTGATTCATTACTTCTTCCGGAGTTCTCATCCACCTGAGAATTGCAGGTGAAAATACAATTCCAGCGATAGTAAGAACAATTCCCAGAATAAGCGCAAGCATCAAGGCTGTATGTGCAGAACGCTGAACGCCATTCTCATCTCCTGCTCCATAAAACTGGGATACAATAACTCCCGCACCTGCAGATGCCCCCATACTGAATGCAATCAGCAGACAAATCAGCGACGTACTGGAACCAACTGCAGCCAGTGCATTGCTGCCCACAAAATTTCCTACAATAATTGAGTCCACTGTATTGTACATCTGTTGGAGCAGATTTCCCAGTATCAATGGAATAGAAAACAGAAGGATCTGTCTCCAGATGGTCCCTTCTGTCATGGTACTGATCGATTTTAACTTCACACTCTTACTCTTTTCATATGCTGCCACTCTCATTCCCCCATTCATATATTATTGCTGTTCACAACGCGTCCGGCAGCACCCTTCGGCATTCCTATTATAAAATATTTTATATAAAAATCAAGCCGCCACTATTTATAGCATTGCATTTCCTGTCAGTTTACTGTACAATACTTTTATATTGTAAAGTACGAAACAGGAGGTAATTTATTATGGCTTTTGATATCACACCTTATGTAGATATGTCCCCAAAGAAAGTTCGTGAACTGATCCGCAAGGGAGTTATTGATTTCCCCACTGCAGGAATGTGCCGTGGCTATGCGCAGGCAAATCTGGTAATTCTGCCACCGGAATATGCTGCAGATTTTGAAGAATTTGCACACAAGAATCCATTTCCGTGTCCAATTCTCGAGATTATCAAAGGAACTCCTGAAACTCATGACATGGGTGAGGGCGGAAATATCTGCACGGATATCCCGAAATACCGGATTTATGAAAACGGTGTATTTACAAAAGAAATTACTGACGCTTCCGAGTATTGGAAAGAGGGATATGTTGGATTTCTTATCGGCTGTTCTTTCTCATTTGAAGAAGCACTGATTAGAGAAGGGATTGAAATCCGTCATATCGCCCAGGGACGAAATGTACCGATGTTCAAAACTAACATTCAGACAGTTCCTGTTGGTCCATTTTCCGGTCCTATGGTCTGCTCCATGCGCCCGATGACACCGGAAAACGCAAAAAAAGCTTATGACATTACTTTCAAAATGCCGAATGTTCATGGTGCCCCTGTACATATGGGAGATCCGAAAGAGGTCGGTATTGATGACGTTATGAAACCTGATTACGGTGAAGCAGTGGATATTTACGAAGGGGAAATTCCTGTGTTCTGGCCATGCGGCGTAACTCCGCAGGCAGCAATTGAGAATGCCAAACCGCCAATCGTTATCACTCATGCTCCCGGACATATGTTCATTACAGATATTCCGAATGCAGAGTTAAACGACTATCTGGAAGCAAAAAAGAAATAATCAGAAAGCAGCAGAAACCATGGAATTTACATTTCCCAACTATTATAAAGAATTTTCTTGCATTGCCGGGTCCTGTCCGGATACCTGCTGTGCAGGATAGCAGATTGTTATTGACAATAAAACCCTGAAGAAATATCAGCATTTCAAAGGTCCTTTTCACAATCGACTGCACAACGATATCGACTGGAAGGAACATATCTTCCGCCAGTACAACCGACGGTGTGCATTTCTGAACGAAGAAAATCTGTGTGATATTTACACAGAAGCAGGTCCGAAAATGCTTTGCGACACCTGCAGAAATTATCCACGACACATTGAAGAATTTGAGGGTCTGCGTGAAATTTCTTTGTCCCTTTCCTGCCCAGAAGCAGCAAGAATTCTGCTGTCTCAGAAAGAAAAAGTTCATTTTGTTACCATCGAAAAGGAAGCCGCTGAAGAAACCTATGATGATTTTGATTACTTTTTATTTACTGCACTGATGGATACCAGAGATCTTCTGATAAAAATCATCCAGAACAGAAATGTCCCCATACGGAAACGCCTGTGGAAAGTACTTGCCATCACACATGATTTTCAGCTGTGTTTAAATAAAAACGAACTTTTTAAATGGGAAGAGATTCGGAAACGTCATGAAGATTCCGGATTCGGAAAAACATTTTGTGATAAAGTTCATTCCAGAATGAATACTTCTGACACATCAAAGGATCTATTTAAAAATATGTGGAAAACTATTATTCCGGAAATGGAAGTTCTTCGTCCCGGATGGAAAGAATTTCTGAAGGAACGTCTTGATTCCTTATATATTTCTTCAGGAGAAAACGATTATATATATCAGAAAAGCGAATTTGATTTCTACTGTCCGGACTGGCAGATTCAGGAAGAACAGCTTCTGGTTTACTGGATTTATACTTATTTCTGTGGTGCAGTCTATGACGATGAAATCTTTACCAAGGTTAAAATGGCTGTCGTCTGTACTTTGTTTATCCATGAGCTTGATGTCGGAACATATCTGAAAAACGAACATCATTTTAACCTGAATGATCAGATTCAGATCTGTTATCAGTTCTCCAGAGAGCTTGAGCATTCGGATCTTAATCTGAATAAATTTCAAGAACTGATGTCTGAAAATAATATTTTCTCCTTTGAAAATCTGTTAAAGATATGCTGAATGACAAAAAACTTGCTGCTCATTTCTTATTCTTTTTACAATTGCATTATTTGATATAAAAAACTTGTATTCTTTCGGATTTGGTAATCATCGCCTTCTATAAATTGCATTCACCCCAAATTGCGTATATTCTCCTGCTCGATATCCCCATCTGCATATACCCAGTTCCAGTCCATGTTCTGACTGTCCAATGACCGGTGCGACATCGGTCGGACGGATATCTCCTTGTGTCAGCCGGATCCTCCCATCTATGTTCTGTACCACTCTGGAAATCTCCTCCATCATATTAGGATCTATATAATATCTGCTGCACATATTCTCTCCTATTTTAGAATCTTTCTTATCTGCGTATCCGCGGCTTCTGGATAAAGCTGTTTCATAATATTCTTATGTTTAATCGGTGCTTTTTCATCCTCAAACAGAGCATCAAAATCATAGCCGTCCCTGCGGTAGTTGGCAAATACCGGCAGCCATTTTTTGGAAATAAACCCGGCTTTTTTGGCAAAGAATTTTCCGTAAAGAACATCATGTCTTTTTGCAATGGCAATCCTCCATCTCCACGGATCCCTCACCGGATCATCAGACCACCAATATTCTGCTACTGTCCGTTCCTCCAGAGAAAATCCCGGAATTTCATTCTTGAAAAGAGGAAGAAAACCAACCCGGTTGATATATTCGACTGCTTCATCCACATCGTGGATGCATTTCGGATCATCCCATGTTACTCCATGAATGATCCATTCCCCTGCTTCGTTTCCCATGACTTTCTCCTTTCTGTATTTTGCTGTCTTAAGTATACCACACATTGACAAGACAAAGATATATTTTGGTTTAAATAATTTAATATGACTTAAAAAGGAGACTCATGCTGAAAACATGGATCTCCTTTTTTGCTGAGATGGGAATGCTGCGATATATCATGCTCTTTGTGGTATTTATCCGCCTCGTCCAAAGACTTTAGATATTCTGTTTTTGTATAAGGTCTATTATACGACATGGTTGGCGTTGGGGAAATATGTTCAGAATAAACTGTCGCAAGGATCATTCTGAAAAAAGAAATCCTGCGGAGGAGACATCGTTAGACACCAGATGTCGGCAGATCCCACATGGAACACCTGCAAAAAAACCTGCTTTCTGAAGATGTGGAGAATACAGGATCTCTGAGTCTGTGCAGTAATGCTCCAAAAGCGACTGGAATAGCTCCGTGTTCTCATCTAATTGTTTCTTATCCTCTGCGAAAATTACTGCGGTTGTAGTCACAGAAAAGAAATGATTTTTCATTACTGAAAAAGATTCGTCTGTCCGGATGTCAGGAAGATCATACCCTTTCTGTT
>OGPT01000292.1_pt1 | contig 54538 bp, 49 predicted proteins | sample 1552951 | NCBI WGS metagenome assembly OGPT01 (sample SAMEA2580224, study PRJEB22360) | human gut metagenome | biome: human gut; feature: human-associated habitat; material: faeces | place: Denmark | collected 2008/2010
CCCCGACTATTGAGGGTGGACGTATCACCCGCTATTATGGCATCGTTTCCGGTGAGACGATTATCGGTGCCAATGTATTCCGCGATTTTTTTGCCAGCATCCGTGACGTGGTAGGTGGGAGAAGCGGCTCTTATGAAGAAGTGCTACGCGAAGCTAAGGAGACAGCTTTGCGTGAGATGCAGGAAAATGCCCGTGCTATGGGTGCCAATGCCGTGATTGGTGTAGACCTGGATTATGAAACGGTAGGAGGTAGTGGCAGCATGCTGATGGTTACAGCCTGTGGTACGGCTGTAACGGTGGAATAATAAAATACATCATCTATTTTAATCGAACAGATGATGTATTTGACCTGAACAGATGATGTGTTTCCCAAGAATGAACGATACATTTTAGGGGGATACATCATCTATTTTTTTATAGATAGAGGTCTTTATTATTTATAGAAATGGAACTAGTGCATAAAATAGCCTAATTGTTTGCATATTTCGCTTCAAATCAATAATTTTAGGCTTTCGTTCAACCTTTTAATATGAATAAATGCTATGGACCAAATCCTATTTTGGCTGGTTCCAGCCGCTTCCGTTCTGGCACTTTACTTTGCCTGGTATTTCCATTGTCAGATGATGAAAGAAAGTGAGGGTACCCCTCAGATGATTAAGATTGCCGCTGCTGTGCGCAAAGGTGCTATGTCTTACCTCCGCCAACAATACAAGATTGTGGGCTGGGTATTTCTGGGGCTGGTTATCCTTTTCTCCATTATGGCATACGGTTTCGGAGTGCAGAACTCCTGGGTACCGGTTGCTTTCCTTACCGGAGGATTCTTTTCCGGACTTTCCGGTTTTCTGGGTATGAAGACGGCCACCTACGCATCGGCTCGCACTGCCAATGCGGCACGCACATCGCTGAATGCCGGACTACGCGTGGCTTTCCGTAGCGGTGCGGTGATGGGACTGGTAGTGGTTGGCCTTGGCTTGCTTGATATATCTTTCTGGTATCTGTTGCTGAATGCTGTAATTCCGGAAGATGTAATGACTCCCACCCATAAACTCTGCATCATTACCACTACCATGCTGACTTTCGGCATGGGCGCTTCCACGCAGGCATTGTTTGCACGCGTAGGTGGCGGTATCTATACAAAAGCTGCCGATGTAGGTGCCGACCTTGTGGGAAAGGTGGAAGCCGGTATCCCCGAAGACGACCCGCGTAATCCTGCCACGATTGCGGATAATGTAGGCGACAATGTAGGCGACGTGGCAGGTATGGGGGCTGATTTGTACGAAAGTTATTGCGGTTCTATCCTTGCTACGGCTGCCCTCGGTGCTGCGGCTTTTATCCACTCGGGTGATACGCTGATGCAGTTCAAGGCCGTAATCGCTCCGATGCTGATTGCAGCCGTCGGAATATTGCTTTCCATTATTGGCATCTTCTCCGTGCGTACCAAAGAGAATGCGAAGATGAAGGACTTGCTGAACTCACTGGCTTTCGGTACTAATCTCAGTTCTATTCTGATAGTCATTGCCACTTTCTTTATCTTGTGGTTGCTGAAACTGGACAATTGGCTGTGGATTTCCTGCTCCGTGATAGTAGGTTTGATAGTAGGCATTATTATTGGGCGTTCTACGGAATACTATACTTCCCAATCCTACCATCCTACCCAAAAGCTGAGTGAAAGCGGAAAGACTGGTCCGGCAACAGTTATAATTTCCGGTATAGGCTTGGGAATGCTATCTACGGCTATTCCGGTGATTGCCGTGGTGATGGGTATTATTGCTTCTTATCTCTTTGCTTCGGGCTTCGACTTCTCTAATGTGGGTCTGGGGCTCTATGGTATTGGCATTGCTGCGGTAGGTATGCTTTCTACATTGGGCATCACGCTTGCTACAGATGCTTACGGACCGATAGCCGACAACGCGGGTGGCAATGCGGAAATGTCCGGTCTGGGTGAGGAGGTGCGCAAGCGTACCGATGCGCTCGACTCTTTGGGTAATACTACAGCTGCTACGGGCAAAGGCTTTGCCATCGGTTCCGCCGCTTTGACGGGATTGGCTTTGCTGGCCTCTTATGTCGAGGAAATCCGTATTGGGCTGACCCGCCTCGGGGCTACCGAATTGTCGCTTCCTCATGGCGATGCCGTGGCTCTTCAAGATGCCACTTTCTTCGACTTTATGCATCACTATGATGTGACGTTGATGAATCCAAAAGTTCTTTCCGGTATGTTCCTGGGTTCGATGATGGCATTTCTTTTCTGTGGATTGACGATGAATGCGGTAGGTCGTGCGGCGGCCCATATGGTAGACGAAGTGCGCCGCCAGTTTCGCGAAATCAAGGGAATCCTTACGGGAGAGACGGAGCCTGATTATGAGCGTTGTGTGGCAATCTCGACGAAAGGGGCGCAACGCGAGATGGTGGTTCCGTCACTGATAGCTATCATTACTCCGATTGCGACGGGACTTATTTTCGGTGTTCCCGGTGTGCTCGGCCTGCTGATTGGCGGATTGAGTAGCGGTTTCGTGCTTGCTATCTTCATGGCAAATGCCGGTGGTGCATGGGATAATGCTAAAAAATATGTGGAAGAAGGCAACTTTGGCGGCAAAGGCAGTGAAGTCCACAAAGCTACAGTCGTGGGTGACACCGTAGGAGACCCGTTCAAGGACACATCCGGTCCGAGTTTGAATATCCTGATCAAGCTGATGAGCATGGTAGCCATTGTGATGGCAGGGCTTACGGTTGCGTGGAGTCTGTTCTAAAAAGAGTTTTTCCCCGTATCCCACCAAAGGCGGGTGGCGCCATTGTCTGCGCCACCCAGTTTTTCCGTGAGGGTGGCGTATTGTGCCGGGTCGGCAGTGGCGGCGTCCGTCGAGAACGGAAGGCGGCGGATCATGATATCCGTATCAATCACTTTTCCGGTGTTGCTTTGGACCTTGAAAAGTTTTGGGTATCCGGTACGGCGTTGCTCGGCCCATGCCTCATAACTTTCGGGCCAGCATGCCAGCCACTTCTGGGTAATAATCTTTTCGAGTTTTGTCTCTATGTCTGCATCTTCTTCCCATTTTGGGGAGATGGTAATCAAGGCTTTCATGTCCTTGCCCACCTTGCCGCCTGAGACTACATCTTTATAATCGGCAGGGGTTTTATTGCTTTCCAGATATTCGGAGGCACCGGCACAGTCCCATTGTGTAAATGAAGTACTTACACCGTATTCATAGCATGTGCGGGGATTTTCTTTGGTATAGCCGCGGAGGGCTGCTTCGGCCCTGAGTAGCCAGACTTCTGCCGCACTCATCAATACGGCTCCGGTCTTTTCGCCGATGGTGCTTGTGCTGAGGGAAGAGCAGGAACTGTAAATGTTGGCGTCACCGTCTTTCATGGGTAAGCCGATGGGAATGCCTAACAATTGCTCTCTACAACCTTCGAGCAGGGCGGTGTTATACCATTTCTTGCCACGCGGGTCCTCATAACCGTTGACAATGGATTCCATCGAGGCATTCATGTAGACTTCACCCCAACCGGCAACGGCACACAAAGGATTGATATAGTTCTTGCCCATTACAGCGATGGTTTCCCTTGCACCTTCCAGTACACCTTGATTGTCATTCAGTGCTTTGGTTGCTTGGTCTTTGGCAAGAGTTGCATCCACATTGGAGATGCGCATGGCAAGGCGCAAACGCAGTGAGTTGGCAAACTTCAACCAGTCCTTCAAGGTCTTGCCGTTGGTCAGCATATCATACTCTTTGAATTTGTTGTTGTCACCTCCTTCGTCCAGGTATTCCCTTATCAATTGCTGCCCTTCGTCCAGGTCTGCAAAGAAACGTGTATAGGCTTCCTGCAGTCCGTAAACCCGGGGTACCTCACCCAATTGGTGGTAGACCAGCGGACCATATGTATCGGCAATGCGGTGCATCAGTTCCACTTTCAAGATTTCAGTAATGCCGAGATAGCCTTTCAGGTTGTCATTGCCATAAAAGTTCTTTTCTGCCTTCTGCACTTCCGTGTAGACATATCCGTAAGTACATTGCCATGCAGCATTGGTCCAGCCGAAGTTCAGGTTGTAGCAGGCGTTGGATTTCATGAATTTAGGAATAGGGTCCATGAAGTAGCCGGAGAACATGTCGTGGTTTAGGGATTGTGTCATCTGCCATACCCAGTTCAAGCCTACAGAACCTATATTGAAGTAGATACCCGACTGTATGGGTTCGAATGGAGCAGTCAAGTTCTGGAAGTCTATTTCCTTTTTGTCATCCGAGAAACCTCCTTTGATTTCGTTGTCATTCTCAAAACCACCGGTACAAGCTGTAAGCAGCAGCATGCTATGGCAGAAAAGGAATATGATGCACTTGTTTTTCATAAGGTATTCATTTTAAAAGGTAAATCTTAGGTTAAAGCCGATATTCCGGGTAGTAGGCATGCCAAACACGTCTACTCCTTGATTGTTGTTGCCTACGGACATCACTGCATCGGGGTCGAACGGTGCTTCCTTCTTGAAAAAGCACAAGTTGCGCGCTGCCAATGATACGTCGATTCCCTTTATGAATCTGCTATTTTCCAGTATCGTTTTCGGGAAAGAATAGCTCAGTGATACTTCACGGAGTCTGATGCAGGTTGCGTCGTACATATAATATTCGGAGATGGCATTTCTGCCGCCTACTGCACTGTAGAATGCTCTCGGGTCGTTGAACTTCTGTCCTTGGTATTCTACATATCCCCGGGTTCGGGCCTCTTCGGTGACTTTGGTCACGCCGTTGGCATCCAGTTCGGACTGTGTCAGTGACATGACTTCGCCGCCGAAGCGGAAATCTATCAGGAAATAGAGCTCCAGGTCTTTGTAGGTAAGTGTATTGCTCCATCCCATCGTGAAGTCAGGATTGGCATTCCCAAGCAAATCCTTGTTTCCGGTATTTCCCAAAGGCCTTTTGCTGGTTTCATCAACTATGATGCTGCCATCCTCATTACGGCGGAAAGCATTTCCATAAATATCCCCCAGGCTACCTCCTTCTTTGACGCGCATCTGATAGCCAGCGTTGAAACCTTCTTCGTAGTAGGAAAATTCCGGATAGTCAGGATGCAGGGTCACTACTTTGTTTTTGTTGGCGGACATGTTGATGAGACTCTTCCACGAAAAGTTTCTGTATAGTAGCGGAGTGGCGTCTACCGTCAGCTCAAAGCCTTGGTTGCGTATTTTTCCGGCATTGACATACCGGTATTTGTAGGTGGAGCCCGTGGGGTTGTCCATTCTCAATAACTGATTCTTGGTATTGGTCTGATACCAAGTGAAGTCCATCCCGAATCGGTGGTGGAAGAAACGCCATTCTGTACCGAATTCGATGGAGCTGCTGATTTCCGGTTTTAGGTCACCACGCTGTTCTACGGTATTTACATTGATACTGCCGCCTACCATGATGATGTCTACCGGATTGGTGATTCCTATCGGAAGGTCATTACCGACTTCCGCCCACGAAGCGCGCACTTTGGCAAAACTTATCCATTGGGGTAGGGAGCAGGTTTTGTTAAGAATCCAGGTAGCCCCTATGGAGGGATAGAAGAATCCGGTATTCTTGCTGTCTGTGTAGGCCAGTGTGGATGACCAGTCGTTACGTGCGGTAATGTCCAGGTATAGTAATCCTTTCCAGCCCCACTGCATGGTGGCAAATACTGATTGGAGCGTGCGTTTGCTGTCGATGCTCTGGTTTACGGCTGCTTTGGAGTCCATCACTACATTGGGGACAGTAAATACATTCGGTTTGTAGAGGGAAGCAAGCCTTGAGTCTATTGTCAGGGAGTTGACTTTACTCATGTTGATGCTGGCACCCAGTGCCGTGTTGAGGGAGAAGTCATCAAATTCCTTGTTGAACAAGGCCATTACGTCACCGTAGACTTGGATTTCTTGGCTGTCCGACCAGATGTAACGTCCGTTTTCCTTGTCCTCGTATTTGCCGGCGATGTTGGGAGCTGTAGTGGCATACATCTTATTGTCGAATTTATCACTGATATAATCCACATTACCCCGTGCCTGCAGGCTGAAATAATCCGTAATGTGCAGATTGGCGCTGGCCGATGCGATAGCGCGATATCGCTTGTTGCTACTGAGCACGCGGTTTTTCAACCAGTAGGGATTCTGTCCCCATTCACTGACGGTACCATCTCCATTCTTTTCAATCCAGTTTTGTGTCATCATATTGCGGTCGGCATTCCACGTTTCAAAGTTTTCTCTGTAAGTGCTCATATCTACGCCACGTGGGAAACTGTACAAGCTGACCAGCGGATTCAGATAATAGCCGCCGGTAGCAGGGGAGTTCTTGACGGTTTGGGTCATTAGTGTTGCAATGCCGTCCAGTTTCAGCTTGTTGTTGAAGAGGCTGGCCGTTTCGTGTAGGTTCAGGTTATTTTTCTGTAGCTTGTTGTTGTCTACAATTCCTTTAGCCGTGGTGTTGGCGTATGAGAAATAAGTTTGTACTTTTTCATTTCCGGTAGTGATGGCCAGCGAATTGAAAGTCGTGATGCCATTGCTGAAGAACTCGCCTATGTTGTCATAGTCGGTTACATTGCTTTTTGTACCCCAGCTTGCCGTACCGCCATCTTCGTTGCGACCGTATGTATTTTGGAATTCGGGGGTACTGATGGCGTGACTCACGGTCAGGTTGGAGGAGAATGTAACGCGCTGCAGTCCGGCTTTTCCCTTTTTAGTGGTGATCAGAATGACACCATTAGCTGCCTGCGAGCCATAAAGTGCGGCGGCAGAAGAACCTTTCAGGATGTTTATGCTTTCTATATCGTCCGGATTCAGGTTGGAAATCCCATCACCGGCATCACGGTTCAATCCATCGTTGTTACCGCCAATTACGGTGGAGGTGGATTCTGTTGAGCTGTTCAGCATAGGAACACCGTCAATTACGTACAAGGGCTGGTTGTTGCCGCTGGCAAATGCAGAGCGTGCACCGCGGATGGCGACTTTGGCAGAACCTCCTAAATTGGCGGTTTTGTTGATTTGTACTCCGGCCGTCTTTCCTGCCAGTGTATTAATCATGTTCGGTTCTTTGGTACGGGTCAGCTCACTGCTGCTTATCTGTTGGGTAGAATAGGTCAATGAGGACATTTTCTTCTGGATACCCATGGCGGTTACCACTACCTGCTCCAGGGTGAGGTTCTTTTCTTCCATCCGGATGTGGAGATTGTTTCTACCGTTCAGGGCAATGGTTTGCGGTTCATAACTGATGTAGGATACGACAATAGTGGCATAAGGAGGGATATTCATGCTAAATTCTCCTTCGGTATTGGTGATAACACCATTGGCGGTCCCTTTTTCAAGAATGTTGGCACCGATAATCGGTTCACCTCTGGAGTCCGTCACCTTTCCTCTTACAGTAGCCATTTCCTGCAGAGTGTCTGTCTTATCCTCAGCACTCCTGCTGTTTTTGGTTAAAACGATGTTTTTGCCTTCCATCACATACTTGATGTCTGTCCCTTTGAACATTTGGTCAAGTACTTCGGAAACAGTTTGGTTACTTGCATGGATGTCGACGGTACGGTGTACATCGACGTTCTGTTTGTTATATACAAATAAGTATTCTGTTTGCGACTCAATTTGCTCGAGAACTTGCCCTACCCTCAGCCGGGCATTTTGAATGCTGACCCTGGCATTCTGAGAGTAGCAGTTCCCGTTGTATACCTGAAATATAACAAGCAGGAGAAGGAATAATGTGATTTTCATAGGTTTGCAATAATTGCTTAAAATCTAATTTTTTTAGATAAAAAAGCCTCATCAACAAAATTTTTCTCATATCTTTGTCACTGTGTTAAGTTAATAAATTGATTAAGGTCGATTTTTGACTGTTTCGGATCGGAAAGTATGGGGGTACTTTCCGATCTTTTTTCTTACTCATATATAACAATTGAGTCCTTTTCTTCGTTGATGCGGAACTTGAAAGGATGGTCTTTCGAGATGGTCCGCAGTATGTGTTCGACACCGTCCTGCTCTCTGAACTTGCCGGTAAAGCTGCTGTAGTTCAGCAGTTGGGGACTGGCAACGGTTATTTTTACGTTATAGTATTTCTCCAGTCTACTGAGGATGCCGCTGAATGGGGCGTCGTCAAAACAGTATAGTCCCTCTTTCCAGCGTAGATATTCATAGGAAGGAAGGACGGTCTTTCTGCATTTTCCATTTTCATTGAGAAATACCTCGTCTTTCTGCAACCTGGTGATTATCTGGCTGCTGTTGGCCGGATAGATATCGACGACACCTTCTACCAATGTGGTTCCGAACTCATGGCTCCCACTATAGGCACAAACATTGAAACTCGTTCCTACAACTTTTACCTTGTTCGTTTCTGTATGTACATAGAATGGGATACTCTTGTTTTTGGCTACTTCAAAGTAGGCCTCTCCGTCCAGCTCCACATTCCGTTCGTTGCGTCCGAAGTTGGCGGCATATTTCATGGTAGACTTGGAGTTCAGCCATACGCGCGTTCCATCGGCAAGGGTAATCTGCGCCCGTTGTCCGGCAGGCACGGTGACTGTTTGCAATTGTACCTCCTTGTTATATAGAAAGTCGGAGGTGATGAAATAACCGGCTATGGCGACAATGGTGACGGCGGCTATGCGGGCCGTCCAGCGGAGCATCGGCATGATGCGCACCGTTTTCTTTTCATTGCTGTCCTGTTTGTCCGAGAACAAGGAAATGTCATATATCATGCGCTCTTTCAGGAAGGTGTCCCGGTTTTCATCCGAGGCGTCTACCCAGTCGAGTATCATCTTTTCTTCTTCAATGGAAGTAATACCTTTGAAATATTTATATAATAGCTCTTGGTTCATTGTCAATAATTTGTTTCTTTTCTAAAATGTGCTCTTTTTACCTTTTGTATATATAACCGGAAAGTGGGCGGTAACCCTATTCCGTAGAGGCATCTTTTTAGGATATTAATATAATGAGTATAGTTATAAGATAATCTTTCAGTCTCAGCCGGAGAATTCGCAGCACTTTGGTGATGTGTGCCTCTACGGTCTTAAGTGATATGTTCAGGCTATCGGCAATCTGCTTGTTTGCCAGGTTCTGGTATCGGCTCAACATGAATATCCTCCGGCTTTGTTCGGGCATTTCCTGCAAGGTCTTATTTACGATATGTTGTATTTCCGTATTGAATATCTTGTCTGGTTCGCAGGCTTTCAGGGTGGAGATACGTAAGTCCAATTCGCGCAGGTTGTGGCTACTGATGGTTTCTTCCGCCCGTAGACGCACCTGCTTGTGCTCGAGTACGTGCAGGGCTTTGTTCTTTATGATGGTCAGCAGCAGGGCATGCAGGTTACTATTTTCTTCCCAGCGGTCTCGATTTTCCCATAGGGCAATCATGGATTCCATCACAACGTCTTCCGCTTCCGCTTTATCCCTGAGATAAGAATAAGCAAAGGCCAAAAACTTTTCTTGGTTTTCCTGGAAAAAGCGTGAGAAAAGATTCATAGTATGTAGGCTCCTTAAACCGGACATTAATTGAGGTTCTTTATGGAATATAAGGCTTTATATAGCAAAAAAACATAATCTTTTTGGAATATGCAAGCATTGTGCCTTGTTTTTTCGGAGCCATTCTGGCTGTATGGACAAAAAGAAAGCCTGATGGAGCTCCACCAGGCTTTATATGCTTAAAGAATAAGAGATTTCTTATTTCTTTTCCGGTCTTTCTTGTCTTTCTGGTCTTGGAAGCAATACTTTACGTGACAGCTTGAATTTTCCGGTCTTCGGGTCGATGTCGAGAAGTTTTACGTCGATTTCGTCACCTTCCTTGATACCGGCTTCTTCCACTGTTTCCAGACGTTTCCAGTCGATTTCGGAGATATGGAGCAAACCGTCCTTACCCGGCAGGAATTCAACGAATGCGCCGTAAGGCATAATGGAGCGTACCTTGCCTTTGTAGACTTCGCCTACTTCAGGGACAGCCACAATGCCTTTGATGATACGCATAGCATCATCGATGCTCTTCTTGTTGGTACCGGCGATTTCGATTCTACCGATGTTGTCCACTTCTTCAATTGTGATGGTGGCACCGGTTTCTTCCTGCATACCTTGGATAATCTTTCCACCAGGACCGATGACAGCACCGATGAATTCTTTAGGAATGGTCATTGTCTCGATACGCGGAGCGTGAGGTTTCAGGTCTTCGCGAGGCTCGGCGATGCACTCGGTAATTTTTCCCAAGATATATTCGCGGCCTTCTTTAGCCTGCAGCAAAGCCTTTTCAAGGATTTCGTATGACAGACCATCCACTTTGATATCCATCTGAGTGGCGGTGATACCGTCTTTTGTTCCGGTCACTTTGAAGTCCATGTCGCCCAAGTGGTCCTCATCACCGAGGATGTCGGACAATACGGCATATTTGTCTTCGCCTGCATTCTTAATCAATCCCATGGCGATACCTGATACCGGTTTCTTAATTTTCACACCTGCATCCATCAATGCCAGAGTTCCGGCACATACGGTAGCCATGGAAGAAGAACCGTTTGATTCGAGGATGTCGGATACTACGCGTACTACGTACGGATAGTCTGCGGGAATCTGCCCCTTCAAGGCACGCCATGCTAAGTGCCCATGACCGATTTCACGGCGGCCTACACCGCGTTGTGCCTTAGCTTCGCCTGTAGAGAACGGAGGGAAGTTATAGTGCAGAAGGAAACGTTCTTTTCCGTGTTCCAATACGTCGTCGATAATCTTCTCGTCCAACTTGGTACCTAAAGTCACTGTAGACAAAGACTGTGTCTCGCCACGTGTGAAAATAGCGGAGCCGTGAGGACCGGGCAGGTAGCTGGTCTCACACCAGATAGGACGGATTTCGGTGGTCTTACGTCCGTCAAGGCGCTTGCCTTCGTCCAGAATGGAACGGCGCATCGCCTCTTTTTCCACATCATGATAGTAACGGTCGATGAGGGCTGCCTTTTCTTCCAATTCTTCTTCGGAGAACTGTGCCTTGAATTCTTCGCGGATGGCATCGAAAGCATCCATGCGTTCGTGCTTGTTCTTGTTTCCGGAAGCGGCGATGGCATAAGCCTTGTCGTAGCAAGCGTCGTGAACGGCTTTACGAAGTTCTTCGTCGTTCACTTCGTGGCAATATTCGCGTTTCACGGTAGAGCCTACTTCCTCTGCCAGTTCCATCTGTGCCTTACACTGAATCTTAATGGCTTCGTGTGCGGCCTTCATAGCTTCCAGCAAGTCCTGCTCGGAAACTTCGTCCATTTCGCCTTCCACCATCATGATGTTTTCATAAGTGGCGCCCACCATCAAATCCATATCGGCTTGCTCCAGTTGCTCAAAGGTAGGGTTGATGACAAATTGTCCGTTGATGCGTGCTACGCGTACTTCGGAAATAGGTCCGTTGAAGGGGATATCTGAAACTGCAAGTGCGGCAGAAGCAGCGAGTCCGGCCAGAGCATCGGGCATATCTACGCCGTCTGCCGAGAAAAGAATGATGTTTACGTATACCTCTGCATGGAAATTATCAGGGAATAAGGGGCGGAGAGCACGGTCAACGAGGCGGCAAGTGAGGATTTCGTAGTCAGAAGCGCGTCCTTCACGTTTTGTGAAACCGCCGGGGAAACGTCCGAATGCGGAGAATTTTTCTTTGTACTCTACTTGTAATGGCATGAAATCTGTTCCGGGAACTGCGTCCTTGGCGGCACAAACAGTAGCTAAAAGCATGGTATTGCCCATACGAAGCATTACAGAACCGTCTGCCTGTTTTGCCAGCTTTCCCGTTTCGAGCGTGATGGTTCTGCCATCAGGAAGCTCGATCGTCTTAACAATTGGGTTAATCATAAAAAATGTTTTATATCTAATTTTCTTTCAAAATTCGTGCAAAGATACATAATTTATTCATGTAAAATGGTGGGAATGAGATAAAAAGTTTGTATTTAGTTGTTTTTTGCTGTTTTCTATATGTAAGAACGTGGGAAAATGCTTTGACTGAACTTGAAAAGAAGTATATTTGCAGGCACGTTTGCAAAACAAAACTGAAGATACGATATGAAGAAAATCTTTTTTATGGCACTTGCTGCAATAGCATTGGGTGCATGTAATTCCGAACCTAAATTCAAAGTAGAGGGTGAAGTGTCTGGTGCCGACGGCAAGATGCTTTATTTGGAAGCCTCGGCATTGGAAGGTATTGTTCCTTTGGATTCTGTAAAACTGAAAGGGGATGGTTCTTTCCACTTCAAGCAGGTACGTCCGGTGTCTCCGGAATTCTATCGTTTGCGGGTAGATGACAAGGTTATTAATTTCTCGGTAGATTCGACGGAAACGGTTTTGGTAAGGGCACCTTATACCGATTTTGCCACTGCCTATACGGTCGAAGGTTCTCCGAACAGCTTGAAGATAAAGGACTTGACGCTGAAACAGATGAAGCTTCAGGACAATGTGAATGCATTGCTGCAGTCGGTGCAAGCGCATAAGATAGGCGCTGATGTTTTTGAGGACAGCCTTGCCTCTTTATTGAAGAACTATAAGGATGAAGTGAAAATCAGCTATATTTTTGCCGCTCCCAATACGGCTGCCGCCTATTTCGCCTTGTTTCAGAAGCTGAATAATTATTTGATTTTCGACCCCTTGAACAATAAGGAAGACGTTAAGTGTTTTGCAGCCGTGGCAACCAGCCTGAACAATTATTATCCGGATGCAGACCGCTCCAAGAACCTCTACAACATTGTAATAAAGGGAATGAAGAATACCCGTACTCCGCAACAGAAGGTGGTGGAAATCCCTGAAGAGGTAATTTCCGAAACCGGCGTTATCGACATTAGCCTACGTGACATGAAGGGTAACACACGTAAGTTGAGCGAATTGAAAGGCAAGGCTGTTATTGTGGATTTCACTGTTTATCAGAGTGCCGTTTCTGCTACACATAATTATATGTTGCGCGACTTGTACGACAAGTATGCTGCCCAGGGATTGGAGATCTATCAGGTTTCTCTGGATGCAGACGAGCACTATTGGAAAACAACTGCCGATAATCTACCTTGGATTTGTGTGCGCGACGGCAATGGAATCTATTCGTCTATAGCGGCTTCTTATAATGTGAAGAATGTGCCTTCTGTGTTCCTGGTCAACAAGAACAATGAGCTGAGTGCCCGTGGAGAGAGTATTAAAGACTTGGAGGCGGCAGTGAAAGCATTGCTGTAACATGTTATAAATAAGAAGTTTTCGTTTAAATATGTTACAAAGCAGCCTTTTATGCTTGACACGCATTGCATAAAAGGCTATCTTTGCAAAGGAAAATCGGAAAGAGGGTTCCAGCATGCTGACCATGTTGGAATTCTTTTTTGTTTATAGTACCATTAAAAACTAACATAACATTTAAGGAGGAAAAAGTATGGCTTATATGTCAGAAGACGGCTACAAGAAATTAATGGCCGAATTGAAACATCTGGAGACGGTGGAACGTCCCAAAATATCGGCTGCCATTGCCGAAGCGCGTGACAAAGGTGATTTGTCGGAAAATGCAGAGTATGACGCTGCCAAGGAAGCTCAAGGTATGCTTGAGATGAAAATTAACAATTTGAAGCTGACCATTGCCGACGCCAAGATTATTGATGAGTCGAAGTTGAAAACCGATTCTGTACAGATTCTTAATAAAGTAGAGCTTAAGAACGTGAAGAATGGCATGAAGATGGTTTATACCATCGTTTCCGAAAGTGAAGCCAATCTGAAGGAAGGAAAGATTTCCGTGAATACTCCGATTGCACAAGGTCTGCTTGGCAAGAAAGTAGGTGACATCGCAGAAATCAAAGTTCCGCAGGGCATGATTAACCTGGAAGTAGTGAACATATCATTTTAAAGGAAGGCAGGTCCGCATACGGGCTTGCCTTATTTTATAATTTATAGCTATGGCAACAATATTCAGTAGAATTATCGCAGGTGAAATACCTTGCTACAAGGTGGCGGAGGATGACAGATTCTTTGCGTTCCTTGACATCAATCCGTTGGTAAAAGGTCATACATTGGTCATTCCCAAGCAGGAAGTAGATTATATTTTCGATTTGAATGATGAGGATTTGGCGGCGATGCATGTTTTCGCCAAGAGAGTGGCGCTTGCCATTGGCAAGGCCTTCCCGTGTAGAAAGGTAGGAGAAGCGGTATTGGGGCTGGAAGTGCCTCATGCGCACATACATCTGATTCCTATGCAGAACGAAAAAGATATGCTTTTTTCCAATCCCAAACTGAAACTGACGGACGAAGAATTCAAAGCTGTGGCGGAAGCCATCCGTGCAGCGCTTTAACCGGTTTATTTTCCTCCCCTAAATAAACGGAAGCGGGAGTTGGAACTCATCCAACTCCCGCTATTGTTACCTTCGGCACCTATCCTTTAATTCTTAATTTAAATGTATTTTTCTCCCAATTTTATCTGGGCGTCATTCACATATTTGCGGATGGTATGTTCTTCATCCTTCTTGCAAATCAGTAATACATTGTCCGACTCGGCTATGAGATAACCTTCCAAACCGTCGATAACTGCAAGTTTGTTGTCGGGCAGCACCACGATATTGTCCTTGCTGTTATAGATGAGTGATTTACATTTTAGAGCTACATTGCCTGCTTCATCTTTAGGAGACAAATCATACAAAGACCCCCAGGTTCCTAAATCAGACCAACCGAAATCGCCTAATGATACATATACATTGTCAGCCTTTTCCATGATGCCGAAGTCTATGGATACATTGGGGCAAGCCGGGAAGTTCTCATCAATGAATTGTTTCTCCTGGGCTGTTCCGTACACATCTTTGCCAGGGGCCAGTTTGGATGTCAGCTCGGGCAGCAGGGCTTCGTTTGCCTTAATGATGGTATTTACGTTCCACATGAACAGACCGGAGTTCCAATAGAATTCTCCGCTTTCCACGAATACTTTTGCCAGTTCCAGTTCGGGCTTTTCAGTGAAGGTTTTTACCTTGTAGAAGTTATCACCAGCGGTTTCGGCTATTTGTATATAACCATATCCAGTTTCTGGACGGTTGGGCTTGATACCGAGTGTCAGCAGATTATCGGATTGGGAAACGAAGTCCAGTCCTTTTTCGATAGCGGCCAGAAATTCGCCTTCCTTCAGAATTAAGTGGTCCGAAGGAGCTACCACTATATTGGCGTCCGGATTCAAGGCGCGGATATGATAGGAAGCCCACGCGATGCAGGGAGCTGTATTCCTGCGTGTCGGCTCCAGTAGAATCTGTTCGGGTTTAAGTTCGGGAAGCTGTTCTTTTACAAGGTCGGCATATAAGTCGTTTGTTACGATAAGTATATTTTCCATGGGGATTACCTGCTTGAAGCGATCGAAGGTTTGCTGCAGCAAGGAACGTCCCGTACCAAAGAAATCCAGAAACTGTTTTGGAAGTGTCTTGCGGCTGAATGGCCAGAAACGGCTGCCGATTCCTCCGCCCATAATTACACAGAAATTATCCTTATTGGTTACCATGCTATTGATTTTAAAAGTTTCTGCTAATGTACTGCATATTTTACAAACAAGGAATGATTCAAGTCGGTTTTATCGTTTTTTTCGCCTTTTTTTAGGAAAAGTATTGCAGGTTTAGAAAAAAGCTGTATCTTTGCACCGCATTTGAGAAATCAAACATGCCCAGATGGCGGAATCGGTAGACGCGCTGGTCTCAAACACCAGTGGATTCACTTCCATCCCGGTTCGACCCCGGGTCTGGGTACGAAGATAAAAGCTAAGTATTGAATAATCAATTACTTAGCTTTTTGTTTTACCTGAATTTTCCCCGCATTTTCCCCACACGTGCAAAAAATATAGTAGTAAGTCATTGTTTTCTTTGGCTGAATATCGTAAATACACTACCTTTGAAAAGAAATAAAGCCTATTAAATAAAAAGCAATGGAACAAGACGTTTGGCAAGAGATAGAACAGTTATACCAAAAATTTCAGAAACTTGGCATCAATGAAGCGGTGGATTATGATAAGTACTACCTTTATTCTCTTATTACCCATTCAACAGCTATTGAAGGTTCTACACTTACCGAAATAGATACGCAACTTCTGTTTGATGAAGGGGTAACGGCGAAAGGGAAACCGTTGATACATCACTTGATGAATGAGGATTTGCGTAAAGCATACGAACTGGCAAAAGAAGAAGCACAGCGTAATACATTAATAACTCCGGTTTTCTTGCAAGGCTTGAATGCTGCCTTAATGCGGACAACTGGAAGTGTGCATAGTGTAATGGGTGGTTCTTTCGATTCTTCCAAAGGTGAATATCGTTTATGTGGTGTCACGGCAGGCGTGGGCGGTCGGTCTTATATAAATCATCTAAAAGTGCCTGTTAAAGTAGAGGAATTTTGCGCTATCCTGCAAGAAAAGCAAAATACTGCGGGAACACTTCGGGAACAATACGAGTTGAGTTTCAACGCTCATCTTAACTTGGTTACTATTCATCCGTGGGTGGACGGTAATGGAAGAACGGCTCGTTTACTGATGAATTATATTCAATTCTGCTATCACCTTTTTCCTGCTAAGATCTTCAAGGAAGATAGAGAAGAATATATACTTTCTTTGCGTCAGTCACAAGAAGAAGAAAGTAATCAGCCTTTCCTAAACTTTATGGTAAGGCAACTAAAAAAATCACTTTTACTGGAAGTAAGAGCATATAATTGTGATATGCAGGATGATCTTATTTTTTGATAGTTAATTTGTGTGTTAATTACTATTTCGATTTTAGCAATATGGATGTAAATAATAATGCTTGGTATTTCACGGGAGAGATTGATTATAAAAAGATCCCTTTGATACAGAAGTGCAAAAACATTATTGTAAAGTGTTCAGTTACCACGAATTTTGAAGTTGATAATATTATTTCGTATCTGCATAATATTTGTTCTTCAGGTGAAATGAAAACGCTGGATTTGAGAGAATTTTATTTACCATCAGGGATTTATAGTATTGGGTATTGTTCTAATATCGAAAAAATAATTTTACCTCAGGGAGAAAGCCGAATATCATACTGTAAGAATTTGAAAGAAATAGTGCTTCCGCAAAACTCTTTGTTAAATATAACGGAGACAAATCATAACATCTCTCTTACGAAATTTGTAGTTGAATATGGGCATAAATATTACTGTGTAAAAAATGATGCTTTGTATTCTAAGGACGGGAGAACGCTATTGTTATTTCCCACAAATAAAATATGTAATTATAAACTTGAAGAAAGTACCGAGTTCATACATGAAAACGCTTTTGAAGGCAGTTTGTTGAAAAGCATATCTTTAAATAGGAATTTGAAGAATATAGGTAAACACGCTTTCAAAAACAGCCGGATAGAGAAATTGTATTTCAATCAATCCGAATGCGAACTTGACGAGTTTGTTTTTGAAGGATGTAGTAGGCTGCATGATATTATGATTCCGGCATATTGGAAAACAATAAAAAAAGGTACATTTAGTAAGTGTTATAATATTAAATATATTAACTTGCCAAAGTCTTTAACTACAATAGAAAAAGAGGCATTCTTAAATTGCTCTAAATTGAAAGTTGTTACTGGTGGAATGGGACTATTATATATAAAGGAACGTGCTTTTTGTGGATGCATAAATCTTAGTGATATATGTTTGAAAAGCATACAAGAGATTGAAAGTAGTGCTTTTAAACAATGTTCAATTCATAATCTTATTATTAGAAAAGGAGCTAAAATAGATTGGGGAGCATTTGGTTATTCTTCTATAAAAAATGTATATGTTAATTCTGAATCATCCAATCTTAATGAGAATGCTTTTTATAATTCAGTAGTAGACAATTTTATTCTTCCTGTAAATTATATCAATCCCCAATTTATAAAGATACCATGGGAACAACAATCTGTTTTTGTAGGGTTTATATGCTTTCTTTACGAAGATAATGGAATCCATTATGGCTTAATTCGAAGTGAAAAACGAACATTTGTTCGTTTTAAATATAAGCCACAAGAAGAAAAATTTGAAATAGGAAATGTTGTTACCTATGAATACAAGAAACGTTATTCAAAACATTTTAATGGGAATAATATAGTATATACCTTAGATAATGCAAATCAAGGATTTAATGTTTTGAATTTGAATTATAAACCTGAAAATAAAGATAAGGATAGTTCGGAAATTTTATTAGAATATATTAAAAATGATTATTGGTATAAACAAGGGCATAAAAGTAAAAACTACATTTTAAGTAATGAAATTATCTCTGAATATTTCAAAAAGAAAGATTATATTGGACTTCAAAGAAAAATATCTGCATATGTCCAACAATATGATATCAAAAAAGCTTGTGAACAGTATTTTGTTACTATTGAAGAAGATTTTAGGTATCGCGTAGGAAGAGATGATTATTATAGCTGTTGTGAAGTCGGCAAAATAGAAAAATATTCTACAGATACATATATACAAAAAATATTGCCTAAATATGGAAAGTGTCTTTATGAAGACAAAGGGTATATGGCTGCCGATAAAATGGCAATAGATACAACTGGATATAAAGAAGAAGCAAGCATTAAACAAATTCAAATACGGAATAATGCATTAAAATACTATAATCCTATTTGCCATGAACACGAATTATATGAAGAAATTTTATCTGATTACATCTCTGAGCAAAAGGAAAATGAATATTTACTTGAGAAATTATTTCACTATAATACTTTGGTTAATTATGGAAAAAGTTATTTTAGCCATGATGATTTGGAAAAAGTAAGAATGGATTTTATGAGTTTTGCATCCCATATATTGTAGAAAATTATGAAATCCATAGTTAGATGATTAAAAGATCTTCATACTTGTGGCTATATTTAGAATGAATGAAAACAAATCAAGGCGTTTTTTGAAAAGAGGGATGAGTATTTACACATCCCTCTTGTTTTTACTGGCAATATAAATTTATAAAGATGTCACGTAACTATTTTATTAATGTATCAATAGTTTCTTTATGCTCTATATACCAAACCATTGCTTTGATTAGAGACTTCAACATAGACTTGCAATGGGGAAGATACTATGTGAGTCTTCTTTTATTTTTTTTCATACTAAAGTTAGAGACTGGAGGCTGTTATGAAAAAATTTAAAAGAATCAAAAAAGTATTAAAAATATTTCTTATTTTAATTGTTTTTATGATGATTAGTTTTGGAGGTCTTATTTTATATATTAAAATGAGTCCAAGATTAGAAATTAAATCAGCTAATGCTTTTTTAATGTATGATAATGCGAATGAATTATTCTTTCAAGGAAGTGGTTCTCAAGAATGGGTAGCACTTGATGATATTTCTAATTATGTTGTTATGGCTACTATTAATACAGAAGATCAGCACTTTTATAAACATATGGGAATTGATCCTTTGCGTATTATGAAAGCTATGTATGTTAATATCACTTCTGGTAGCACAAAACAAGGAGCTAGTACAATTTCACAGCAGTATGCTAAGAATCTATTTTTAGACTTTGATAAAACTTGGGAAAGAAAGATTAATGAGTTATGGCTTACTTTAAAATTAGAGGTTGGTTACAGTAAAAATGAGATATTAGAGGGCTATTTAAATACTATTAATTATGGACATGGTATGTATGGTATTGAAAATGCTAGTAAGTTTTATTTTGATAAAAAAGCTAAAGATTTGACACTAGCAGAAGCTGCTCTTTTAGTAGGAATTCCTAAATCTCCTTCTAATTATTCACCTTTAATTAATTATGATTTAGCTAAAAAAAGACAGATTAATATCTTATATAACCTATATAAAAAGAAAAAGATTACTGAAGAAGAATATAATCAAGCAAAAGAGGAAACAATTAATATTGTAGGTGAAAAAAACTATCAGGAACTATCTACTATTATGTACTATCAAGATGCCGTTATGAAAGAGCTAAAGACTTTAAAACAGATTCCAGATTCTTATTTAGAAACCGGTGGGATTAAGATTTATACTAATTTAGATATGAATAGCCAGAAGATATTAGAAAACAGTGTCAAAAACAACATGAATACAGATAAAGATTTACAGGTAGCTAGTGTTATGATGGATCCTAATACTGGTAAGATACTTGCTTTAGTTGGTGGTAGAGATTATAGTAGTAGTCAATATAATCGTGCTTATCAATCTACTAGACAAGTTGGTTCTACTATGAAACCTATTCTTTATTATGCTGCTTTAGAAAATGGTTTTACTTCTAGTACCACTTTTATGAGTAGTGAGACTACTTTTACTTTTTCTAATAATAAGACATATTCTCCACAAAATTATGGTGGTACTTATGGTAATAAACCAATTTCACTTGCTACTGCTATTTCTTATTCAGATAATATTTATGCAGTAAAAACACATATGTTTTTAGGAGAAGATGCTTTAGTAGATATTTCTAGAAGACTTGGTATTACTTCAAAATTAGAAGAAGTTCCTTCTCTTCCTTTGGGTACAGCTAGTATTAATATTATTGAAATGGCAAGTGCTTATTCTAGTTTTGCGAATGAGGGTTATAAAGTAGATGGTCATTTAATATCTAAAGTTGAAGATTTAAAGGGGCACGTTTTATATGAAAAAAAGATTAAAAAAGAAAATATTTTGAATAAAAGTTTAACTTTTATTTTAAGTGATTTATTAACAACTACTTATGACTCTAGTTTTATTGATTATAATTATCCTACAGCAATTGGAATAGCTCCTAGAATTAAGCATAAATTAGCTTTAAAAAGTGGAACAACAGATACAGACCACTGGTCTATTGGTTATAATAAAGAAATTGTTACTGCAGTTTGGGTAGGATATGATAATAATGACTCTTTAGCCGCATCTGATTATAAATACTCTAGAAATATTTGGGTAGATGCGATAGAGGGTTATTTAGCTGGACATGAAGATAGTTGGTATAAGCAACCTAGTAATGTAGTTGGTGTATTAGTAAATCCAATTACGGGAAAACCTGCTACTGAAAATGATAGTCATAAACGAATTATGTATTATGTTAGAGGAACAGAGCCAACTGATTCCGATCCTGTTTTTGATGAGATTATGGAGAATAACTAGAAATCATATTCTCTTTTCTTTTGCATAGATTTAAATGAAAGAAGGGAAATTATGAACCAAAATTATACGAGTAATGGATTAAATAATCCTATTTATATTCCTAATCAGAGTACTTATCCACCATATATGAATATTCCAGGATATTCTAATTTAAATAGTAATAATAGTAGCAATAATAATGGTACTAATACACAAATTAATCCACAATATGCTGAAAATTTATTTTCTAGAAATCCTGGAAAAAAAGTTACTGTTTATTTTTCTTATCCTGATTCTATTGAGTGGCGTGACCGTGTATTTACAGGTACTATTCTAGCAAGTGGTAGAGACTATTTATTACTTAAAAATGATTTAAATCAAGCAGTTTTACTTTGGTTAGTTTATATCAATTATGCGGTATTTGATGGAGATATTTCCTATTAAAAATTTATTTTCTAATATAATAAAAGCCTATTTTTGAAAATAGACTTTTTTACTTAACTAAAAGTATCTGTTAATTTGTTAATCCAATATTTACTAAAAAGAGCTATCATGATAAAATGTAGTAGAAAGTAGGTATGATATATGTATTATGTTATTGTAGCAATTTGCGCTCTTATTATGATTTTTATTATGATAGAAATAGGATTTTATAATCAATTTCAACTACTTAAAATTAAAATAAGTGAAGCTTTTAATAATATCGATATTTTATTCGAAAAAAAATTAAATCTATTAGAACGAACTGTTACTATTATCAAAGAAAATAATAAAAAATATAAAGATGCTCAGCTATTAGATAATTTAGTGAAAATTAAAAATAAAAAACTTAGTAGATTTGATTTAAATCATGAATTAACAATCGCTTTACGTGAATATCATAGTTTACTAGATTTAGATAAAAAGTTATCTGAAATAGAAGCGCTTAAAAATATTAATGAAGATTTAATTGATATTGATAATGACTTAAATGCTGCTAAAAAGTATTATAATGATAATATTGTTTTATATAATAATTTAGTTAGTTCTATTCCTTCTAGTATTGTTGCACGTTTATTTCATTATAAAAAAGAAGAGTTTTTTAAAGAAGAAAAAATTGAAACACTAGAGATTTTAAAAGAAAAATAACATATCAAAATTGATATGTTATTTTTCTATCTTATCTTCTTTGATAGTTAGGATTTTTCTTTTTATTTTCTCATTTTCTTTTAAGGCAATAGGCAATTCCTCATATTCTACTTCTACAGAGGATCTTAAATTTGAAATTTGGTTATATAATTTTTCTATTTTTTGCTTGGTTTCCAATAATTTTTTCTTTTCTGTCATCAGATCTTCTTTATTTTTTCTTACTAATTGTTTTAGTTGCTTTAAAGATAGTTTTTGGTCAAATACCTCATAAATTATCTTTAAAAATTTCAAATTAATAGAAATAATTCCTACTGAAATATTACTTGACGCTATAATCCATAACCCAAGTTCCTCGGTTATGATAGAATCCTGTTTGTCTTGTATTTGCTTTGTGATTATGTATTCACTTTTCTCATATTCATCACTGGGTTTGCTAGTACTTTTTTCCACTTCTTTTGTAGGAATAACTTTCCCTTTAAAATCTACTGTTAAATAATCTTTAATATCATCATAATTTATATTCGAAATATCTAATTCGTAAGTATAAATATTTCTTTTATATTGGGTATTAAAAATTCCACACTCTTCCCATGGTTGATATTCTACCACGGTAACTCTATCCTCAGCTTCTGGAAGATATTCTATATTAGAACTAATATCATCTGTACTTGAATCATATAAGGTAGTGATAGTTTTATATTCTTCATCTTGAAAAAGTGGCTTTGTTTTAAAACTAATTAGTGCTATTAATCCTGCAACTAATCCCCAATTAACAGTTAGAGCTATTTTTCTTACTCTCCTTGTTTTTTTAGAATTTTTTGTTCTTATTTTGATTCTTTCTATTTCTTCATTACTAAACTCATAATAGTTATGCTTTTCTTCTAATTCTTTTTTTGTATTTTCATATTCCTCTATTTTTTCTAAGATTTTTTCCTCTTTCTTAGAAATTAGAATACTATCTTTCTTAGATGTTAACATTACAATTAGCTCTTTATCTAGATAATAAATATCTAAAAATCCATTTTGCTTAATTTCTTGAACCTTTCTTTGAATTTCTTCTTGCTTACTTTTATCTTCTTCTTTTGAAATATCTTTTTTTATTAAACTGGCAACATAGGAAATATCAGTATTATCTATTTTTATTTTTTCTAATAACTGGCTATCTTTTTTGCTTGCAAGTTCTAATTTAATTCCTCTATAGACTAATTTATAAATTTCTTCTATTAATTTTTGATTCTCATCATAATTAATGGTTGGCATTTTTTTCATTTGGAACAATAATTTTTGTATATCTGTTATAATATTTTGAATTTCATTATCTTCTATATTATCTAATTTTTGATTTAATAACTTACTTTTTACAGTTAACTTATAACAGTATTCATATTCTTTAGTTAGTTGTTCATTTAGTATATCTATTTTTTTAATTGCTTCTTCATAGACAGTGTTTAAACTTTCTGGTAAAAAATAATCAGGATTAGTAAATTTGTAATATGCTTCTTCTATATTTTTAGAAGTGTCTTCTTCTATTTTTTCTAATATTTTTTCTTCATAATTATCATATTCAGAATCAGCTGATTTTAACTTCTGAATATTATCTTTTACTTCTATTATTTTTTCTTTGTATGCATATGAAAAATTCATTTTATATTTCCCCCTGAATACTATTTATTTTATTTCCCAATTAATTGGGTTTATTCCTTTACTAATTAAAAAATTATTAGTTTTGGAAAATGGTTTACTACCAAAGAATCCACTATATGCTGAAAATGGTGATGGGTGTGGAGATTCTATGATATAGTGAATAGGATTCGTAATTAGTTTCTTTTTGTTTCTAGCAAAGCTTCCCCATAGAATGAACACAACAGGGGTAGTTTTTTCATTTATCTTTTTTATTACTTCATCTGTAAAAGTTTCCCAACCTAGATCTTTATGAGAAGCTGGCTTATTTGCTTCTACCGTTAAAACTGTATTTAATAATAATACACCTTCTTTAGTCCATGGTACTAAACTTCCAGTTTGTGGAACTTTGTAGCCTAAATCGCTTTCTAATTCTTTAAAAATATTTTGTAGTGATGGTGGCTTTTGGATTCCCGTTTTTACTGAAAAAGACAATCCTTCTGCTTGATTTACACCGTGATATGGATCTTGTCCTAATATTACTACTTTCGTATCTTTGTATGAAGTATTGCGAAAAGCTTTAAAAATTTCTGTTTGTTTTGGATAAATTGTTTTTGTTTCATATTCATGCTTAATTATATTCACTAAATTTATAAAGTATGGTTTTTCCATTTCTTCTTTTAATATAGTATCCCAGTCATTTCCTATCATAATATCACCTGCTACTATATTTTAACATTTTATAGTTATTTAAACAATCTCTTATAATCTTGTTTTAATATGTCATAATTTTCTTCTGTTATAATTGTATCAGATGTTATCTTGTCATCATCTAGTGCTTTTTCTACTTGTCTAGTTATATTGTCTGATAAATTTACAGTAATTCTTTTATTAGCTTCATTTATTTCATATTTTGTTATCATTCCTTTTGCTAGTTCTATATGTCCTAGTGTATCAGAATTCAAATAAATGTAAATATTCATTAATTTTTTATTTTTATTTAAAATAGGTAATAAAGTTTCTAAATTTATATCTTTAATGTTTTTTATTTTATCTATTACTTCTTCAAAATTTTCTAATAAAGATATTTTACTTTGTTCATCTGTTTCAGAATATATAAACAAGTATTTTTTATTTTTTTCTTCTATTTCTATTTTAGAAAATGAATATATTGGAGTTTTTAATCTTATTTTTTTATTCTCTGATAAAGGGTAACTTACTTCTATCATTCTTAATTTCTCAACAAAGCCAAAATGTTTAGACTCAAAGGCTGAAAAGTCATATCTATAAATGAAATTACTATTTTTTCTTTTTAAAGTTAATTGATAACTTTTTTTATATCTATCTAAAGATTCTAAACTATTTCCTATTCTAAAATTATAGAATTCAAAAATAGTATTATCTAAATCCTTTACAGAGAATATAAAGTCTAAACTTTCTTCTCCCATACGATAATCTGTAACTTCAATTGGCTTATTTTTTACAAAATTTCCTAGTTTTCTTAGATTCATTTCTAATAATTTTAAACGCTCTTTTCCTATATTATTCATTGAATGAAGATAATTTACCTCTTCTGGAAAAATTATCATAATATCACACCCTTTGTGCGTTTATTATACTATTTTCTTTTTTTATAATCAATAATTATTTCTCGTCTTAATCTTAGCAAAGAATACATATTAATAATTGCTAGAATTGCTACTAGAATATCTACTATATTCCAAAGTAGGGTTGGACTAGTAATACTTCCTATTACTAGTAATAAGACTGTTCCTGTTTTTAGAAGATTAATTTGAAATGGCGTTACATTTTTTCGAAGGTATTTTAGACTACTTTCTCCATAATAGTAACCAGCTATAATTGTAGAATAAGCTAAAGATATTAAAGAAATGATTAAAACTAAGATGCCTACTTTTCCTAAGTGGTAATTAAGTGCATATTGTGTTAATTCTATTCCATTCATATTCTCAAATGTTAATTTCGTATAGTCTGATGTTAGAATGATTAGTGCAGTAGATGTACAAACAATAAATACTGTAAAATAAATACCTAATATTTGAATAAGACCTAGTCCTATTTTATTTTTGGAATGAGAACAAGAAGAAGCAATTGAACCTGTTCCTAGGCCTGCTTCAGTTGAAAATACACCTCTTTGGATTCCAATGATAAAAGTAGGTATTACTCCCGATGTTACAGATTTTAAATTAAAACTACTCGTTATAATCGTCATAATAGTAGCTGGTAGTTTCTGTATATTTAGAATAATTACTATAATACTTAATAAAATATAACCTAATCCCATTAAAGGAACTAATTTACTCGTAATATTTACAATACTATTTAATCCTTTCATAATAGATATAAAAGAAATAACAGCTAGAATAATCCCTATTATTATAGGCTCAAAATTATAATATTCGTGTAGTGAAGTTGCGATTGTGTTAGCTTGTATCGTCATAAAGCCAACAATATACGCTATGATAATTAGAATAGAATAGATAACTGCTAACTTTTTACTATGTAAGCCTTTTTCAATATAAAAAGAAGGCCCTCCTTGATAAGAACTATCATCTTTTACTTGGTATTTAGCACCCATATAGCTTTCACAAAAAGCATTAATAGAAGTGATGATAGCTGTTACCCATATCCAAAAAATGGTACCTGGACCTCCTATATAAATAGCTAATGCAATTCCTGCTAAAGAACCAACTCCTACTCTAGCAGCAAGTGACATAGTTAGACTTTTAAATGGTGATACATTTGTCTTATCATCGGTTTTGAATCCACTAAATAAGGACCTTAACTTTAATTGTGGAAAACCTAGTTTGATACTAAAATATAGTCCGCCACCTAGTAAAAAAACAATAGCGATACTCCATAAAATATCGGTTACAATTTTTAACATATCATCACCTATACCTATCATAGATAAATGATATTAAAAATATTGTCGGTTTATTACTTTTTTAAATGATTCGTAATATCTGTAATCGCTCTATCTGGATCCATTAAGAATTTTTCATAGAGTGTACTGTCTTTCTTTAAAGCATCTATGATTTTAATATCTTCATCAGATAAACTCACAATACGATTTTTAGCTTTTGGAAATTCTAATTCCATACCAATTAGCCATAGGAAATCTACTTCTAAAAAATTGGCTATTTTAATTAATACATCTATAGGTGGTGTTCTTTTACCACTTTCATATAGACATACTTCTTGCTTACTTACATAGATAGCTTTTCCTAATTCTTCTTGTGTTAATTCTCTATCTTTTCTTGTTTCTTTTAATCTTTTTTGAAATACTAACATAAAATCCCCTTACCTTAAGATAAGTTAATTATATGTAAATTTTTTGGTTTTATGTTAAAAGTTAACCTATTGCATACAAAAAAAGACCATTTGGTCTTTTAAATATTTTCTTCTCTAATTGCTTCTAAGATATTTTCATGTCTTATTTTTCTTGTTGCATAGACGGTAGAAATTAATATGATAATAAATACTCCAATTACAGCTATTAAAATACTCTTATATGGAATTAGAATTCTATCATAATCTGTCATATTCGTAAATGATAAGTATAATAAGTAGATAATACCTAGACTAACTGGTAGAGAATATAATAATGATTTTAATCCAAAGAATAGGCTTTCAAATAATAAAATTTTATTAAATCCATGACTAGATAAACCTACACTTCTTAACATAGCAAATTCTTTTCTTCTTAAGTGAATACTTGTGTTAATGGTATTAAAGACACTTGTTACACCTATTAGAGTTACTAACACTACGAAACCATATACTAATAATTTTACACAGAATATAAGATTTCTAGTTAATCTAAAGCCTTCTTTTAGGTTATTATAGTTGTAAGAAATACCATATTTCTGTTCTAATTCATCTAAATTACTCTGTAAGTTTTTATCATCATCTAATTTAAACAAGTTGCCTGTTTCTTCCCCATCATTAAAATCTGTTAAATCACCGAAATAATTATATGGTACTATTACTACTAATGAATTGCTATCATTAATTAAATCGTTTCCAAAGAAATCAATATCTGCTATATAATATTTATCTAATTTATACTTACAGTCTTTGTATATTTCGTCATCACTAACATATTTTGTTTCACATAAATTGATACTTTCTGTCAAGTTAGAAGTATATTTATTGATACTATAGCTTTTTCTTTTATTATTAGCATAAGTTATTTTTTCATAATGGTTATAAATAATTGGTTTTATTTCTTTCTTATTAATTGCTTTTAACATATTTTGATAGGTCTTATCATTTACCTGTAGTAATAACACATTGTCCATTCTAGCAATAGAAGTCTGTTCTAATTCATAGAATTTATCATTATAGTATTCTTTTTTATTTAAATTGGTATCGGTAACTAAATGATAAATATGATATTGAAATAGCTTTTTGATATCCGTGTTTTTAGCTATTTCTTCTAAGTAATCTTTTTCATTTATTCTATTTTCACTCGTTAAATAGTAACTTAAAATGGCATCATAATTTGGTAATTCTGTATAACTATCTATTCCTGATAAAGCATATTTCATATACCCAGAGAAAACAATAAATAAAACAATACTTACAAATAGGGAAAGAATCGTAATGCGATATTTTTTCTTATTTCGTTTCATATTTTTTAGGGCAATTTCTCCCTCCATACCGAATAGTTTACGAATGATTTTAGAAGTTTTTAACTTTTTTCCTTTTATTTTAATATCATCATTTAATCGAATTGCTTGAATTGGCGTGATTTTACTAGCACTTTTAGCAGGAATGAATGCAGATATTAAAATTGTAATTATCATAAATATAATAGGTACAATAATGAAGATTGGATAAGTAACTAATTTTAACTCACAACCATTCCCAAAAACACCTGGCAATAATTTATTAATGATTAATAATACGATACCAATTCCAATATAGGCACCAATGATACCTAAGATAATTCCAATTACGCCTACTACAAAGGCTTCAAAGAAAACGGTTTTTCGGATTTGTTTTTTGGTTGCTCCAATACTAGAAAGTAAGCCAAATTGTTTCTTTCTTTCCATAACGCTAATTGCAAAAGAATTATAAATTACGATGGCACACCCAATGGATAGAATTACTAAAATAATTATCATTGTATTTAATAATGATGATACTAAATTAGAGTAACGACTAGAACCATATAAATTTAAAAGAGATTCATTAATCGCTACATTTTCATCTTCTAAATGAAGTTTGTCAGTAATTTCCTCTATATTTTTTCTAGCATCTTTTACATTTTTAAAAAGAATGTTAGCAGTAATAGAATCTGTTTTCATACTATCTTGATAAGTATAAAAATAAATACCATAATCTGAATATAATTGATTAATATCATTATCGATAATACCTACTACTTGATAAGTTTTTGTTTCATGTTTTTCAAAAGTAACAGGAGTTTCTTCTAATAAATCGTCCGCAATATTTTCTTCTTCTGGAATTATTTTTCCTAATTCTAGGGTAATGGTATCTCCTAATTTTACATTTAAATTACTGTTTAGTCTTTTGATAATAATTTCTTTATCATTTACTGGTAATCTACCTTCACTTAGAGTAATTGTATCTAAATAGTTTTTATCGGCACCAATTACTTTAATATAAGAGTAAGCGTATTCTATAGAATTATTTAATTCAGCATACCCTATTTCTTCTGCTAATTCTATTTTTTGAATTTCTTTTTCTTGAGTTAACTTATGATATTCATTTTGATTCATATCATAGATAGTCATATGTCTATTTCCATTTTCTGCTATTACCATATCTATCATATTTTCACGCATAGTTGATAGAAGTAAACCGATTCCTACCATTAAACTAGTAGATAAGATAATACCAATAATAGTAACTATCGTTCTTCTTTTATTTAGTTTTAAATGCTTTAATGTTAATTTATTTAAAATATTCATATTACTTTACCTTCTCATCAGAAATAATCTTTCCATCATCTATCGTAATAATACGATCGGCATTTAAAGCTAAATTATAGTCGTGAGTAATCATAATAATTGTTTGTTTATATTTTTCATTTGACATTTTTAATAATTCCATAATATCATGACTAGCTTTAGAATCTAGGTTACCCGTTGGTTCATCAGCTAAAAGTAAAGCTGGTCTATTCATAAGAGCTCTACCAATCGATACTCTTTGTTGCTGTCCTCCTGATAGTTCATTAGGTAAGTGATTGATTCTATTTTTTAAGCCTAAAATATCTATTAACTCTTTTAGATAAGCTTTATCTGGCGTTCTACCGTCTAATAAAATAGGTAAGGTAATATTTTCTTCTACATTTAAAATAGGTATTAAATTATAAAATTGATAAATTAATCCTACTTGTCTTCTTCTAAAAATAGCTAAATTATTCTCATTTAATTTATAAATGTTTTCACCATCTATAATAATTTCCCCACTAGTTGGGTGATCTACTCCTCCTAATAGATGTAATAAGGTACTTTTTCCACTTCCTGATGCTCCAACAATTGCTACGAATTCTCCTCTTTCTACACTAAAACTAATGTTGTCTAAGGCTTTTACTAAAGTATTTCCCTTTCCATAGTTTTTACATAAATTTTTTACTTTTAAAATTTCCATTTTTTCCTCCTTACAACTACCATTATAGTTAGAATATATTACTAAATAGTGACTTTTCTTCTTACAATTTTGTCACTAAATAATTTGCTTATAGAATTTAATATTAAAAGTTGTGCCATTAGAATTAGAAATTACTTTAATATCACCTTTTTCTAAATTAATGATTTTTTTAGCCATGTTAAGTCCTATTCCAATACTTTCTTTATTTGTCTTTCCTTTATAAAAGCGTTCAAAAATATGTGGTAAATCAGTAGTAGAAATTCCTTCTCCTGTATCTATGATTTCTATTTCGGTATAAATGACAGTATCTTTTACTTTTATTTGAATCGTACCGTTTTCTTTGGTATGTTCGTGGGCATTTTTTAAAATATTAATTAGAGCTTCTGTAGTCCAATTAAGATCAATATTTAATTTGATATTCTTATCATAATCTAATATTAGGTGTTGATTTTTTAGTTCAATAGGGATTTCTAGTGGCGTTACTGTTTTTCTAATTAAATCGTCAAGTTTTGTTTCCTTAGGTATAATTTTTTCACTACCACTATCTAGACGAGACATTTTTAAAAGTGAAGTTACCAACCATTCAATTCTTTCTAATTCTTTTCTATTTTTTATTAAGAATTCTTGTTTTTTGGAATCATCTATCTTTTTATCAGATAATAAAACATCATTAATTACATACATACTAGTAAGTGGTGTTTTTAACTGATGTGAAATATCTGATAATACTTCTTCTAAATATTTCTTTTCTTTTTGACTTAAATCACTCTGTTCTTTTAGTTTTACTGTCATTTTATATATATCATTTTTTAAATTACTTAAATTTCCTTCTTCATAATCTCTAATATCTAGTGAATAATTATTGTTTAAGATATTGTTCATATAAGTAGATAGATTTTTTATTTTTTTATTTTTCTTATATAAATGGTACCAAGTAATGATAATCGTGATTAGATAGAATATGGTTACTAGTAAGATTATATTTAGTTCTATTTTTAATGTAATTAAAGAAAAGATTAGTAATAACAGAATGATACTATGAAACAGTAATAGTCTTTTATTTTCTTTATCTCTTAGCATTTTCTTCTCCTAATTTATAACCAATTCCTCTTACGGTTACAATAATTTCGGGATTAGTTGGATCTTTTTCTAATTTTTCTCTTATTCTTTTAATGTATACCGTTAGAGTATTATCGTTTACATATTCTTCATTAACATCCCAAATATCCGCTAGTATTTTTTCTCTCGTAAAAATAACATTAGGGTTTAAAAAGAATGTTAATACAATTTTATACTCTAGTGCTGTTAGGAAAACATCTTTATTATCTTTTAAAACTCTAGCGCCATTTAAGTCTACAGTAATATTTTTAAAATGAATTATATTAGTAGTTCCTTGCCTTTTTTTTCTTAATGCATTATGAATTCTTGAAATTAACTCTCGCGCTCTAAATGGTTTGGTAACATAATCATCTGCTCCCATATCTAATCCCATTACAATTGAAGTCTCTAAATCATTGGCTGTTAAAAAGATAATTGGGATATCTTTTATTTCTTTTAACTTTTTAAATAAATCAAAACCATTTATATCGGGTAAATTCACATCTAATAGACAAATAGAAATATCTTCATCTGTTAATATTTTTAAACTATCTTTTCCATTATCTGTTTCTATTACTTCAAAGTTTTCTTGTTCTAAATAGTATTTTAATCCCGTACGAATAGCCTCGTCATCTTCTATCATTAGTATTTTCATAATTAGGTTCCTTTCTTGTTTTTATTATACACTATTCCTTTTCTTTTCTAGTGACTATTTGGTCATATTTAGAAAATAAAACATATTATTTTTTAGTTTCTGTGGTATAATACAGGAAATTATTTGAAAGGGAGAATTTTTATGGAGTACAGATGGAGTGTTTCTCTGTTTGATAAGCATATTGAAGAATATAAGAAATTACATAAACAAATTAGTATTTTTAATTCTAGTGAAAAAAATGAATGTGAATATCGCATTTATCAGCTGGAAAATATGAAAAATTATCTGTTAGATAAAAATGAATTAGAATTTCCTTCTCCTACTTTTATTTTTTATAAAGATAAAAATAAACTTTTACCAACTAAAATATATAAGAGTTATTTAAATATTCCTAAATATATTACCGAAACATTACTAAGTGCTACATTAGAGTTTCGTAATTTAAAACCATACGAAGATGAAAATATATTACCTATTATAGGATTAACTGATGATGAGATAGTAGAGATGGGCTATGATTTTTTTTAATGGTTACCAAATAAAAAATATTTAAGTTTATTTGAAGAATATATTTTAAAAAGAAAGAACTTACTTCATTTTAGTTATGATGATTATTCTCTTGCTGGAGAAACAATTCCCTTTAGATATCCTATTTATACTCCTTATATTCATATTTTAAAAACCAATACTATAAATGATTTTATTTCCTTAATTCATGAAATTGGTCATGCTATTATGCTTAAAAATGATGATATTAATAGTTTAATAAGCAATCATTATTTTCTAATGGAATTAGAGGGATTTTTCTTTGAATATTTAGCTAGTAGATATTTAAAAGAAAAAATTGATAATGAAAGTATCGATTTATTAGAATTTATCGACTTTGAAAATATATATAATGACTTTTTTGACTTCTTTATTCTAGATACTGGTGTTAGTCTGGTTGATCATAGAAAAGCTATCGATATTCAATATGTTCAAGAAAAAATATTAAAAGAAGAATTACCATTTGAGATTGATGAAAATATTTTAATAAATAGTTTACAAACTGATCCTGTTGTTAGCATTAAATATTTATTTTCTTTTTTAACTAGTCTAGATTTAGGGTTAGAAGCAGATAGTGACATAGAAAAAGCTATTTATAGATTTGAAAAAATTCGTAATAATAAAGGTAATGTATTTCAAAATCTTACTGATAATCATATTAGTTTTATGGGAAAAGATGAAAACTATGTTCCTTTACAGAAAAAAATTGAAAGAATTAACTCTTATTTAAAATAAAAATACCACTATTTATGGTATTTTTCGTTGTTTAAAATTTTATAGCTTCTAAATAACTGTTCTAATAACAGAATACGAAATAATTGATGGGGAAATGTCATTTTAGAAAAAGATAATTTATAGCTTGACATTTCTTTGATACTTGGGTGTATTCCATAAGAGCCACCTATTAAAAAGGTAATATCACTAGATGTTATCAGGGTTTTATCAATTTTATCAGCAAATGCTAGTGATGATAACTGATTTCCTTCTATTTCTAAGGTTACTAAATATTCTTTTGGTTTTATATACTTTAGTATTTGATTCTTTTCTTTTTCTAATGCTATTTTTTCATCATCTATATTAGAATCTGGTAATTCAATTAATTCTATTTGTGTATATTTTTTTAATCTTTTTAAATACTCTTGTTCGGCATCTTTTAAATAATTTTCTTTTAATTTACCAATACATATTATTTTAATCATTTTATACCTCTATTTCTTCTAAAGATTCATGTTGCTTTGCTACCACAATATCTTTATGAATGCCATGTTCTTCTAGTAGATTTTTGGTTGTGGAAATAGCTAATTCTTCGGTATTATTCTTTTCACTAATATGTGCTAACACTATTTTTTTGGTATTTGTTCCAGTTATTTCTAGTAAATATTCTGCTACTGTGTTATTAGAAAGATGGCCTTTATCACTAATTACTCTTTGTTTTAAAATATATGGGTATGGACCTTCCATTAACATTTTTTCATCATGGTTACTTTCTATAATATAGACATCTTTATTGGTCATGAGAGGTAAATATCTTCTATTGATATAGCCTGTATCTGTGATATAGACTAGAGAATGATTTTGATGCTCAATAATAAAACCTACACCTTCTACATCATGAGAAATTCTGATGATATTAATTTTTAAATCTCCTATTTCAAAGGGATTTTCATAAATAAAAATGTTATCAAGAGGAATCTTTTTTGATAATTCCTCTAACATTTCTTCTAAGGCATACACTCTTAGATTCGTCTTTTTTACTAATACCTGTAATCCTTTTATGTGATCACTATGGGTATGAGTAATTAAAACGGCATTTAAATCATTTGGCGTTAGATTTAGTTTTTCTAACTCTGAAGCTAGAGTCTGATAATTAATTCCAATATCAATTAAGACTTTTACTTTGCTGGTTCTAATTAAGGTACTATTTCCTTTAGAACCACTTGCCAATACTTTTACTTTCATTATTGATATAAGTTTAGCGGATTTATCGCTACTCCTCCTCTAAATGGATAACCTTTATATAAACCAAAGTGTAAGTGAACACCATATGCAAAACCAGTATTTCCCATTGTACCTATTTGATCACCTGCCATGACTATATCTCCAACTTGTTTATATCTTGCTGCCATATGAGCATATAGAGTATAGTAACCATTTTGGTGAGCTATTACGATATAATTACCATTGGTTGAAGTATAACCTGATTGAACGATAATACCATTGTTGGCTGCTTTTATTGGTGAGCCATAACCACTACCAGTAATATCAACAGCATCGTGATGTTTACCCCAACGCCATGAGAAATAACTTGATATTGTATATGGCGAATTAGTAGGCCATACCCAACTACCAATACCAACAGGAACATCAACATTCGGACCTAAGCTGCTAGATGAATAACGCTTAGTACCTCTTACTACAATTTTATTAATTGATGGTGACAAGACAACACTATTTGCTTGAACGGTATCTTGAATTTCACCATTTACCAATTGAATCTTTTCAGTAACAAGTGCTAATCCATCTTTACCATCCTGCTCTACTTGTTCATAACCTACATATTGTGTATCATCATCTTTATAGATAGTCTCCATTTTAATTGGTTTTTGAGATACAACATGTTCTACTTCTACTAAATCAAATTTTGGGGAGATTAATCCTAGCTTTACTTCTTGACCTGGGTATAATAAATCTTGGGCTGTTTTAAAGTTAGTATTGGCTATTAAGAATTCTTCAGTTGATAGTTTATTATTATTCGATATTTCTTCAATGGTATCTCCTGCTTTTACAATATAAGTTTCTTGTTCATCAGTTGTACCAAATAGTAAAAATTTACTTAATTCTTCTTCTGTTTCATAGATTTTATCTCCAGCTGGTATACGATCTTTTTTAATTGTAATCGTATTTTGAATATATAAATTTTCAATAATAGTTCCAGTATCGCTACCTTCTATCTTATTTTGAGTATCATTCAAATAAGCTTCATAGGTATCTTTATCGATAAAAGCTGTAATAGTTTTCGTAACAGAATTCGTAAAAATATCTTTATCTAGAACATATAGTGTTACATCATCTGTTGTGGTAGTAGTTCCATCCTCATTCTTCTTTTCTATTCCTTTAATATAAATTTTATAACCATCAATCGTAAAAGAAGAAGCTCCTTTAATATTTTCTATTTTCTTATAAATTTCTTCTACCGTTGAAATTTTATTATCATAAGTAATTTCTTTCATAATATCTAAATCATTAGGAGCATATACTTTATCTACATGATATTTATTTTTTAATTCCTGTTGTTTTTCATCAATATAGTTTTCTAAGGCTTCTTTTGATTCAATTATGCCAATTGATTTTCCTGCTAAATAAACATTATATAGTTGTCTAGGACTTTCTATTTTAGATTCTAATCCAAGTATTTTAGCAGATAAAGTATTAGGATTACTACCTATTACTAATAGAAGACAAGATAGTAAGAAGACAATTATTACTATTAATATATTTTTCTTATCCATTTTCTTCACCCTTGTTATCTTTTATAAAATTTAAGAATGTACTGGTACTTTTTCTAAATAATAAATCAATTTTTCCAGTTGGACCGTTACGATGTTTTCCGATAATTAATTCACTTAAACTTGGATCAGGAGCTTCTCCTAATTCTTTTGCAGTTTGATAATAATCATCACGATATAATAAAGCAACAATATCGGCATCTTGTTCAATGGAACCTGATTCACGCAAGTCACTCATTTTAGGTCTTTTATCTTCTCTTTGTTCAACACCACGAGATAATTGAGCTAAGGCAATTACAGGGATTTTTAATTCCATAGCCATCTTCTTTAAACTTCTTGAAATATCAGTAATTTCAGCTTGACGATTATTTCCATAGTTGCCGCCCATATTTAATAGCTGTAAGTGGTCGATAATTACTAAATCTAGACCATCTTCACTAGTTGCTAGGCGACGACATTTTGATTTAATATCACCAACTGTTACACCAGCATCATCAGAAATATAAAGTTTTGCGTGTGATAATTGACTTTTTGCTTCTGTGATTCTTTTCCAGTCATCATTTACTAAATTACCACTTGTTAGTTTGGTTCCTTCTATTTGTCCTAAAGAAGAAATAATACGGTTTGCTAACTGCTCTGCACCCATTTCTAGTGAAAAGATAGCTACTGTTTTATCTGTATTAATTGCTACATTAGTTGCTAAGTTTAAGGCAAAGGCAGTTTTTCCCATAGCAGGACGAGCCGCTAAAATAATTAATTGATTTTCATGTAGACCTGATGTTAACTTATCAAGTTCATACCAACCAGTTGGGATTCCGGTAACATCACCTTTAGAAGAAGCTAATTTTTCTAAATTCACTTGCACTTCGTTTAAAACTTCTTGAATAGATTTAAATTCTGAAGAACGACGATTTCTAATAATACCAACAATTTTACTTTCAACTTGGTCTAAAATATCAGATACTTCACCATTATGCTCATAGGCTAAGGTTGCAATGTCAGTAGAAGTATCAATTACACTTCGTAACATATAATTATCTTCTACGATCTGAATATAGTATTCTACATTGGCAGCAGTTGGTACTGTATTCATTAACTCAGTTAAATATTCAATACCACCTACTTCATTAAATTTATTGGTTTGCGTTAATTCTGATGTGATTGTAGTTAGATCAATTGGAATTTTTTTATCATGTAAATTCACAATAGCTTGAAAAATAATACCATGTTTTTCTAAATAAAAGGATTTAGCAAATAATTTATCGGTTGCTTTTTCAATAGCTAAGGGAGATAAAAACATTGCTCCTAATACAGACTGTTCTGCTACAATATCATTGGGAATTGTCTTAATTGCCATGTTACCACCTACTTTACTTTGCTAATTGGACCTTTATTTCTGCTTTAATATCTTTATATAAAACAATAGATACTTTATGATAGCCTAATGACTGTAATTGGGTTGTTAATTCTATTTGTTTTTTATCAATCTTATAGCCTTTTTTTAATAATTCTTCTTTGATTTGTTTAGCACTTATACTACCAAAAACTTTATCATGGTCACCAGTTTTTACTTTGAATACTAAAGTTAGTTTTTCTAATTCTTCCTTTAATTTTTTAGCTTCTACTGTTTTTTCTTGTTCTTCCTGTTTTTTCATGTCATTCTCTTTTTTTACTTGAACCATGTTTTTTTCTGTTACTTGAATGGCATATCCATTTTTAATTAGATAGTTTTCGGCATAACCATCTTTTACTTCTTTGATATCACCTTTTTTAGCTTGTTTTTTTAAGTCTTTTATAAATATAACTTTCATGATATTCCTCCTATTTTAGTAAATCTATTAATTCTAATGATACTTCTGTTAAAGTCTTACCATTATTAATTTGGGCTGCAGCATCATGATTATCTCCACCGCCACCTAAATTTTCAGCTATTTCTCCTACATTAATGTTTCCTTCACTTCTAGCACTTAAACCTATGCCACCATCTATACGATTTCCTAAAACAAATGATGCTTCTATATTTTGAAATCTTAATAGAGTATCGGCAATTTTAGCTAATTCTTCTCTTTTATACTGAGATTTCTCAGGCGCTACTATTAGGGCATATTTGTCATGAATCACTTTTACTTTAGAAATTACTTTTTGTCTTTCTAAATATTCTTTGATATCTTGTTTAAAATATGACTGTACTTTTTTAGGATTAGCACTTTGCTTCGTTAGGTAATATGCTGATAAATATGTTTCTTGTGTAGTTTTTACAATAAAATTATTAGTATCTAATACTATTCCTGCTAGTATATGAGTAGCAGTTTTTGGAGTTAATTTTACTTGATATTTTTCAATTAAACCGGTTACTATCTCACAAGCACTTGATGCTTTTTCATTAATGATTTGAATGGTGTTTGGAATTGTTTGATCTGATTCTTGATGATGATCTAGAATAATAATATGATTAAAATAATGAATAATTTGATCATTTTGAAGTAAGTGAGCTTTGTTGGTATCAACGATTATTAAAATACTATCTTTATGATGATATTTAGGAATGTCTTTGCTTTTTATTAGAATCGTTTTATCATCAAGTTCCGTTAATAGTTTCTCAACACCTAATTCATTTTTTTCATCATCTATAATGACATAACTATTTTTATTAAAATGAGTAGCTATTTGACTAACACCAATACAAGCACCTATTGCATCTAAATCTAGATTTTTATGACCTACAACAAATACATTTTTACTTTTTTTAATGATTTTTTTTATTTTATTTTCAATTTGCATACTAACTCCAATCTATGCTAGTATTATACTACAAAATATAATATCTGTCATTTTTTTATTTAGAAGATATGTATTTTTATAACCTATCTATTTGGTAGTTTCTTTTAAAAACAAAAGAAAAAAGATGACGATAGCCATCTTATTTTGTATAAGGTAATAAAGCAATTGCACGAGCACGTTTAATTTGTTCTGCTATATGTCTTTGATGTTTAGCACAAGCTCCTGTAACTCTTCTTGGTAAAATTTTACCTTTATCGTTAGTATATCTTTTTAAAGTTTCTACATCTTTATAATTGATATCTTTTCCAGTACACATGTAACAAACTTTTTTCTTTTTCTTATAGAATTCTGCCATGTTCTTTCCTCCTTCTTTAGAATGGTAATTCATCATCACTTATCTCAATAGAAGAACCGAAATCTGCAAATGGGTCATTAGATACATCAGTTGTGTTTTGTGCTGGAGCTTTTGTAGATGCAAAATCATAAGGAGTAGCATTATCATTGAATGCTGGTTGTGAATTTGTATCCATATTATTATTAGCTCTTGTTCCTAAAAATTGAACATTGTCAGCCACAACTTCAGTGACATATCTCTTTTGTCCATCTTGACCGTCATAACTTCTTGTTTGAATACGACCATCAATTGCTACTTGACTACCTTTTGTTAAATAGTTTTTACAATTTTCAGCTTGTTTTCTCCAAACAACGATATTAATAAAGTCTGCTTCTCTTTCTCCATTTTGATTGGTGAAATTTCTATCAACAGCTAAACTAAATGATGCTGTTGCGATATTACTACTAGTATATCTTAATTCTGGGTCTCTTGTTAATCTTCCGATTAAAATTACTTTGTTCATATATTACCTCTCTTAGTCTTCTACTTTTACTATTAAATGACGAAGAATGTTTTCATTGATTAATGATAAACGATCAAATTCTTTAGTAGCATTTAAATCTTCAGTTTCAATAGTAAATAAGAAGTAATAACCTGTTTTATATTTATTGATTTCGTAAGCTAAGTCACGTTGACCCATTTCTTTTAATTCTAATACTTTAGCATTATTGTTTTCTAAAACACTTTTCATATCTTGAGCAACTTGTTTGATAGCTGTTTCTTCTAAATCAGGTTTTACAATAAACATAATTTCATACTTTCTCATTTTCTACACCTCCTTTTGGTCTTTTGGCTATTGCTAGCAAGGAGTACATTTCATACTCGCTAGTAATATAACAAAAAAAAGCATTGTTGTAAATGCTTTTTTCTATTTTTTACCAAGATTTTTGTGATTTAGTCGTCAGAATTTCCAAAAATTCTTAATAAGTCAATAAAGATATTAATAAAATCTAAATATAATTCAAATGCACCCATAACTGCTAAATTATCTTCTAGCATAAAACCGTTTAAATGTTTTATTTTTTGAACATCATAAGCAACAAAACCTAAGAATGCAACGATACAAATAATAGATAATATTAAATCAAAAGTGGAATTCTGTAAAAATATATTTACTATCGTACAGATTATTACACCAATTAATATCATTAATAGGAAAGTTCCTATTTTACTTAAATCTATTTTCGTAAAGTAACCAATAACGGCGAAGATTAAAAATAAAACTGATGTGATAGCAAATACTAAAATAATAGATTCTAATTTATAAGTTATAAATATAGATGAAAATGTTAACCCACTAAAGAAGGTATATAGTAAATAACTAATTTTAGCAGTAGTTGGCTGCATTTTATGTATTCTAGCAGATAGGAATATTGCAAGACCTAATTCTATTAAAAGAAATATCCAGTAAAAACCTTGTGTAAAGATTACTGCTAGTGCATCTTTATTGGTAGCTGTATAAATTCCTGTCAAGAAAGTTACTAATAAACCAATAAATAACCAAAAATAAACTTTTGAATATACTTTATTTTCCATTTTTTCTCTCCTTTTTATCTGTGAAATGATTTTATTTCTTCCTCATAGTCAATATTCTTCATATTTAAGTTTTCAATTACCCTTTTTATTATATCATAATCAGTAGAAACACGAGCACTAAAATCTACATTTGTAGCTATATCGTCTTGATCATCATTTCTAGTAAAAGTTGGCTTTATTCCAGTTAATGTTGATAGATAATCAGATATTTGAGCTAACACATTATTATGATCATTTTGAATTGTTTTGATAGAATCTGTTAATTGATCTTTTTTAGAAAATGTTTCAATCATTATTGTTTGAGAAAAAGGTTCTTTTTGAGAATAATAACTAGGGTCTTTTTCAACTGTTTTTAATAAACTATCTAAATCCACTTTACTAAAATCAATGTCTTCAAAATCAATTAACTCTTTTTCTATTTGAATCATTCCTAATGGTTCTTGATTATTTGAAACAAACATAGATAATGTTTCACCATCAAAATTTTTTTCATATTTTATATTGTGTAATCTTAATTCCATACTTATCTTATACATTAAATCTAAAATGGCAAATATCACCATCTTGCATAATGTAATCCTTTCCTTCTAATCTAGCACGACCTGCTTCTTTTACTTTTAATTCACTTCCACATTTTATTAAGTCATCATATGACATTACTTCTGCTCTAATGAAACCTTTTTCAAAGTCAGAGTGAATAATACCAGCACATTCTTTTGCATTCATGCCCTTTTTAAAAGTCCATGCTCTTACTTCATCAGTTCCTACTGTAAAATAAGTAGCTAATCCAAGTAAATCATAGGTTGCTTTAATTAATTGATCCAAACCACTCATTTCAATTCCTAAAGCTAATAGCATTTCTTTGTGATCATTATCATCTAATTGACTTAACTCTTCTTCAATTTTAGCACATACTTTTATTACTTTAGCATTTTCTAAAGCAGCATATTCTTTTACTTTTTTTACATATTCATTATCTTCAGTTGATACTTCTTCTTCATTGATATTAGCCATATAGATAATTGGCTTTAATGTTAAAAAGTTATAAGACTTTATCGCTAATTTTTCTTCTTTCGTAAAGTCAACCATTCTTAGTGACTGATTTTTCTCAAGTGCTGATTTTGCTTTCTTTAAAGCCTCTAATTCGACTAAGTCATCTTTATCTTTTCCAGCTTTTGCTTTCTTTTCAATTTTTTCTATTCGATTACCAATACTTTCTAAATCAGCAAGTATTAATTCTAAATTAATAATTTCAATATCACGAATTGGATCTACTTTTCCCTCTACATGAATAATATCACTGTTTTCAAAACATCTTACTACTTCAACAATAGCATCTGTTTCTCTAATATGTGATAAAAATTTATTACCTAATCCTTCTCCTTGACTAGCTCCTTTTACTAAGCCCGCAATGTCTGTAAACTCAAATGCTGTTGGTATTAATCTAGCAGGTTGATACATATCATTTAAGATATCTAATCTCTCATCTGGTACAGTAACTACTCCAACATTTGGTTCGATAGTTGCAAAAGGATAATTGGCAGCTAAGATATTTTTTTTGGTAATTGCATTGAATAATGTTGATTTTCCTACATTTGGTAGTCCAACGATTCCAGCCGTTAATCCCATAATAATCTCCTCTCAATTAATTTTATGTTTTATATTTTAGCACTTTTCATAGAAAAAGACAACAACTGTTGCCTCTATAGTGTTGGGTATATATGATTGCCAATTGGTAAACCTGTTATATACCATAATAAGATAATAGCTAGCCAAACTAGACTAATAATTATACAGTATGGTGTAATTAATTTAAGTGCTCTACCTATAGTAATTGGTCTTCTTTTATTAGAATTATAAATATTTAAATAACCTACAAAAATAACGAAATAAGTTAAAAGTGGCGTAATACCTTTGGTCATAGAATCTGTTGCTCTTAATATAAATTGACTGAATTCTGGAGAAATATTAGCTTGCATTAATTTAGGGACTACAATTGGAGCTAATATGGTCCATTTAGCAGTTGGCGTTGTATTAAATAAGTTAACTATAGCAAAAATTATCACTACCATAATAATTAATGGAATTCCTGAAAAGTTTAAACTGTTAATCAGGTTAGCAGACCATGCTGTTAAAATTGTCGCAATATTTGTTTTTCTAAAAACTGCTATAAATTGAGTAGCAAAGAATACCATTGGTATTAGAGCCGTAACTTCTACCATATATTTACTAGAATCTACTAATAACTCTTTATCATTTTTTATGGTCTTAGCACCTATTCCATAAGCAATTCCTGTTGCAATAAAGAATAGAGATACCATATAAGTAAATCCATCTTGGAAATAAGAATTGGCACCAAATACTTGATCTAGATAGGTATACTCAGTCATATCTAGTAACATTCCCGAAAATGGTAAATTTGGAATTAAAGAATAAATAAAGAATAAAGCAAAGATGATAGATGTTATCATTGCATATTTCATGCCCTTTTTTTCATGAATTTCTTCTGCTAGTTTTCTTTGTTCTGCTTCTTCAACACTTTCAATTATTTCTATTTCATGAGTTCGTGCCAAATCGTTTGTATCTTTATATCTACCTAATTTAGGAATAATTATTTTTTCTATAATGATTGTACCAACAATTGATAAAATAATAGAAGTTACTATAATAATAATTAAATTTGATGTTAAGGCTACATGATAAGATTTATCTATTAATCTTGCCGCTATTTCAGTAGTAGAAACTAAATTTACTTCCATAGAGCCAACAAAAACGGTTACTCCATAACCAAATGCTACTCCACAAAAGGCAGCTATTATACCAGCAATTGGGTTTCTATTATTTTTTAGAAATACTAGGGCCGCAATTGGTATTAAAATTACATAACCAACATCATTGATTAAACTAGAAATAGTTGCTAGGAAAATGATTATAAAGGTTATTTTTCTATTATCAATTTTTACTAATACTCTTTTAATAAAAGTATCTATTAATCCTGTTGCTTGCGCAATTCCTAGGCCTATTAATGATATTAACAAGGTACTTAATGTTGTAAAACTTATAAAATTTTTAGCAGCATTACTTATGATATATTTTAAACCATTAAATCCAAATAAATTTTCTACTGTAACTAATGTTTTTTCTAATTCACCAGTAGTGGGATTTAAAGTTGAATAAGTAGCTTGCATTTGAAATAAAGAACAAATTCCACTTAGTATCATTACTAAAAAAGTTAATAAGATAAAGGTAGTTACTGGATGTAAGTAAAACTTCTTCAGCTTTAATTTTTTCTTCTCTCTCATAGACTAAATTTCACTACTTTCTACTTTTTTTAATTTTCGGTTAAATTCGATTCTTGGTATCATAACGATTCTTCCACAATTTAGACATTTTATTTTTATATCTACGCCTAGTCTTACAATTTCCCAAAGATTAGCACCACATGGGTGACCTTTTTTCATGATGACTTTATCACCTAGTTTGTATTCTTTAATTTCCATGGTGCACCTCTAATTGTGGATATGGTATTTTAATATTTTCTTTATCCAATCTTTCTTTTACTTCTTTTCTGATTTTTCTTTCTATTTCAAAATGTTCCATTGAAACTGTAGGAGCAATCATACGATATTTCACAGAGCTAGATGCTAATTCTTGAATACCTAATAATTCTACTTTTCCTTTTAGTTTAGGCAAAGTTTTCGTTAATTCTGTTGCAAGTTCTGTTAATACTTTTTCTACTTTTTCATTATCTTCTTCATAGCTTACATCAATATCAACAATTGCTAAAGAGTTTTCCATGCTATAATTAATTACTTCAGTAGCGTTACGATTAGCAACTATTTTTACTTGGCCTTCATAATTTTTAATTTTTGTGGTTTTTAATCCTAGAAAAATAACTTCTCCTTTAAAACCATTAATAGAAATTGTATCACCAATAGCGTATTGATTTTCAAAAATAATACTAAATCCAGCAATAATATCTTTTGCTAAATCCTGTAAAGCTAATCCTAAAACAACTCCTACAATTCCTAATCCTGTTAATACAGATGTAACATCAACACCGTATACTGTCAAGATTGCTAGAATTAAAAATATAATAACAGTATATTTTGTGATATTTTTTAATAGCACTTTAAAAGTTTCTGATTTTTTATAGGCATAGCTATTTTTGGAAAAGTTTTCTTGCTTTTTGGCAACTACTTTTTCTACAATATTAACTAAGATACCATTGATTAAAATAGCTACACATATATATATGATTGGTAAATATACCTGAGGAATTAAAAATTTTTCTAACATTAGTTATCTAGTCCTATAATTTCTAAGATTCTATTTAAATCGTTAGAATTAGCAAAATATAGTTCCATTTTATTATTTTTAATTTTTACTTTTGTTCCTAATTTCTCAGATAATTCTTCCTCTATTACCTTATACTCATTACGATTCGTATCATGTCTTACTTGTGTATTTTTCTTTTCAATCGTTGTATCTGTATGTGATAAATCTTCTATTTCACGAACACTTAGGCCATCTACTATGATTTTATCAGCTAATTCTTTTATTTTCTCATTGTTGTCTATTTTACTTAGGACACGGGCATGACTCATAGAAATTTTTCCGTCCATAATCATATCTTTTACTTCTTCTGGTAATGTTAATAATCCTAACATATTTGTGATATGACTTCTACTTTTTCCTAATCTTTCAGCAAGAGATTCTTGGGTTAAATGTAATTCATCTAATAACTTTTTATAAGCCATTGCTTCTTCTAAAGCATTTAGATTTTCTCTTTGTAAGTTCTCTAAAAGAGCTATTTCCATCATATCTTGATCTGAAAAATCACGAATAATAGCAGGTATCGTAGTTTTTCCGGCTAGAATAGATGCTTTTACGCGTCGTTCACCAGCTATTATTTCATAGCCTTTGATACTTTTTTTAGCAATAATTGGTTGAAATACGCCATGTTCTTTAATAGAATTTGCTAATTCTTGTAGAGCATTATCATCAAAGTTTTTTCTAGGCTGATAAGGATTACTTCTTAATTCTGATAAAGGAATTTCTACAATTTCTTCATTGTTAGCTGTCTCTACTATTTTTTCTTCTATTTTTTCATAATCCATTGGTTCATTATTGAATAATTCTTCTAGGCCTCTACCTAGAGCTTTTCTTCTAGATGTCTCCATTTCTTGCAATCACTTCCTTTGCTAAATTTATATAAGCTTCTGTTGCCCTATGTTTTGGGTCATAAGCTAATATTGGTTTTCCATGTGAAGGAGCTTCTGTTAACTTTATTAATCTTGGAATGATAGTGTTGTATACTCTTTCTTTAAAGAATCTTCTTATATCTTCTACAACTTCTAACCCTAATAAAGTTCTTGAATCTAACATTGTTAGTAAAACACCTTCAATATCAAGGTTTGGATTTAAATTTTTCTGTGCTAACATAATAGTATTTAATAATTGAGTAATACCTTCTAGAGCGAAGAATTCACATTGAACAGGAATAATTACAGAATCTGATGCTGTTAGAGCATTGGTTGTAATTAGACCTAGTGATGGTGGGCAATCAATAATAATGTAATTAAATAAGTCTTTAATAGGATCTAAGTAAGTTTTTAACTGTGCATTTTTGGCAAATCCTTGACTTGATTTACTCTTTTCTATTAATTCCATATCTAATCCAGCTAAGTTAATTGTTGCTGGTAAAACATAAAGATTTTTGTATTTAGTTTTAATAATTGCCTCTGTTATTTCACATTTACCAGTTAATACCTCATGTACACTATTTGTAATATCGCCTTTATTAATACCTACCCCTGTCGTTGTATTACCCTGTGGGTCAAGGTCTATTAATAATACCTTTTTTCCTAAATATGCCAGTGATGCAGAAAGATTAATACTTGTTGTTGTTTTTCCTACTCCACCTTTTTGATTTACTAATGAAATTATCTTCCCCATACTACCACCTTTTCTTTTGTACCATTCTATTTTAACAAATAATAGTTAATTATGAAATGTTTTTCGAAAAAAAAAGTAGAACTTCTACTTTTTATTTATCTTTTTCAATATTAATGATGACTTGATAATTGTTTTCGAAGTCTTTTTCTTCTAAATTTAAATGGAATCCTTTTTTATTAAACTTCTCTACTACATTCTTTAATTCATGAACGATATCTTCTAAACTATATGTCTTAGTAGATTTTAATAATTCATCTATCATTTTAAAATCTGACTCAGGTTGTTTTGGTCTTTCTACATTCACAATCTTAACTGGTTCTTCTTCTTTTTCATCTTCCTCTAAACTTTCAATAGGGTTAGGAGATGGTAATGGTATATTAAACCAATCATCATCATTTTCTTCTTCTTTAGGTTCACTAATAATAGGATTTATGTCTGGTTTACTAACTTCTACTTTAGGACCACTTTCTTCAACAATTGCAATATTATCTTGTGCCATAACAGATGGACTAGTAACTTCTCCTTTTATATTTCTAATTTCATTATCAAGTTCTCTTACAGTCATACGATTTGAAATAATTCTTCTTAACATTGTGATTTGTTCTTCACTAGTATCTAGATTTAATAAACTTCTAGCATGGCGTTCTGATATTTTATCTTGTAATAATGCTTCTTGTACTTCATCTGGTAAAGATAATAAACGCATTTTATTGGCAATAGCTGCTTGAGATTTTCCCATAGTACGACCTAATTCTTCTTGTGTCATAGAGTCTAATTCTAGAATTTTTTGATATGTTCTTGCTTCTTCTATTGCTGATAAGTCTTTTCTTTGTAAGTTTTCTAGTAATGCTACTTTAGAAGCCTCTTTATCATCTAAATTTCTAATAATTGCAGGAATTTTAGTTAATCCAGCCATAGTAGATGCTTTATATCTTCTTTCTCCAGCTATAATTTCATATTTATCGCCAATTTTTCTAACAATAATTGGTTGAATTACTCCATGTTCTTTAATAGAAGCTGATAGTTCTCTCAATGCTTCTTCATTAAAAACTTCACGTGGTTGAAAACGGTTAGGAATAATATCATCTAGGTATAAGTCTACAACTTCTCTATCCATAATTACCCTCTTTTCATTCTTTCTACTCTTTTATTCTATAAACATTATAGCATAATTTTACACTCTTACAAGAAAAAAAGTCAAATTTAGGCGTTTTGACTTCTATCTTTTTATTAATAATACTTTGGCAGCTTCATATTGAGGTAATATATTTTCTTTACCACGAGGAGATAATTTGTTGTAGCTTCTATCTAATTTATGAAGTACAAATTCTGCACCTTCATCAATTTCCATATGTTTCTCTACATATACCATTTGTAGCAAAGATGGAACGCTATAAAAATGAGCCATAGCATCTGAATCTGCTATACATACTTCTTCTGGTGTGTTTTTTTCCATTAATACACTACCTCTATGGTTTAAAATACATGTTTTAATTAATTCTAATGATTCTTTATCTAAATCATATTTTTTTAATATATCTTCCGCAATTTGAGCACCTATAATATGGTGTTGTTCTGTATAATCCTTATTTGTTACAGAAGCAACATCATGTAGTAAGGCAGCTAGTGCTACAATATCGTGATTTGCGTGGTATTGTTCACAATTCTTGATAGCTAATTTATATACTACTTCAATATGATGATCCCAAGCACCTGTTCCATAAGCGTTTGTTGGTGCATAGCATCTAGTTTTTACTTCTTCATATACTTCTTTTATTATTTCATCGATTGGTTTATTCATATTTTATTTCTTATTTTTCCTTCATTTTTTCTATTCTTCTTGGATACAAATTATTAGTTGGTTTTTGTTTTTGAATCATAATAATATTACGAATACTATTTTCAATTGGTAAATAGAAGGTTTCTATTTTTTCTATTTTACTATCTAATTTTTTTAATATTTCCGTACTATTTTCAATTTCTTCTTCAATATTTGCTTTCATTGCAATAAATAAACCATTTACTTTTACCATTGGAATACATAATTCTGATAATATTTTAAGATTAGCTACTGCTCTTGCTGTTACAATATCAAACTTTTCACGATTTTGTTTGGCATAATCTTCTGCTCTAGTATGAATAGCTTCTATATTTTTTAAATCCAATTCTTTTATTATTTCATTTAAGTAATTTACTCTTTTTTGAAGAGAATCTAGTAAAGTTATTTTTAAATTAGGAAAACAAATTTTTAAAACAATTCCTGGAAATCCAGCACCACTACCAACATCACATAAAGTTAAGTCTTGTTTTAAATCTATTACTTTACTAAGTGTTAGACTATCATAGAAATGTTTTAAGTAAACATCTTCTTTTTCTATTATTCTAGTTAGATTCATTTTTTGATTCCATGAAATTAATAATTCATAAAATTGATTTAATTTTTCTAACTGTTGACTGGTTAATTCTATACCTAATTTTTTTGTTTCTTCTATAAATAAATCTAAATTCATATTCTTTTTTCCTTTTTTAAATAAACCATTAATATAGAAATATCAGCAGGATTAACACCACTAATACGAGAAGCTTGTGCAATAGTAGTTGGTCTTACTTGGGCTAATTTTTGTCTTGCTTCACTAGCTAGATTATGAACATTATCATAGTTTATATCTTCTGGTATTTTTAATTTTTCTAAGTCTAACATTTTTTCTGCTTCTCTATTTGCTTTTACAATGTAACCTTCATACTTATCCATTATTTCAACTTGTTCTACTACTTCATCACTATAGTTAATATCTATAAAGTGTTTTATGTTAGTAAATGTTATTTCTGGTCTTTTTAATAATTCATATAATGTAATACCATCTAATAACTTAGTTGAATTAATACTAGTTAAATACTCATTGGTATCTTTTGTAGGAGTGATTTTATTTTCTTTTAATAAATTAATTAATTCTTGAATTTGTGTTTTCTTTTTTAAAAACTTTTGATATCTTTCTTCTGTTATTAAACCTATTTCATGACCATATTCTCTTAATCTTAAATCAGCATTATCATGACGAAGTAATAGACGATATTCAGCACGAGATGTTAACATACGATATGGCTCCTTGGTACCTTTTGTTACTAAATCATCAATTAATACACCAATATAGGCTTCATTTCTTTTAAGAATTAATGGTTCTTGGTTATGAATCTTGCGAGATGCATTGATACCAGCTATTAATCCTTGCCCTGCTGCTTCTTCGTAACCACTTGTGCCGTTTATTTGTCCGGCTGTAAATAGATTTTCAAGTACTTTTGTTTCAAGTGACTGTTTTAATTGTAGAGGGTCTATAGCATCATATTCAATAGCATAGGCATATTTTAATATTTTGGCATGTTCTAAACCTGGCAAACTATGAACCATTAAATCTTGAATTTCTTCTGGCATACTAGTTGAAAAACCTTGAATGTAAATATCATCATAATACAAGCTTTCTGGTTCTAGGAATAGTTGATGTCTTTCTTTATCTTTAAAACGAACTACTTTATCTTCTATAGAAGGACAATATCTAGGACCAATTCCTTCTACATAACCACCATACATACTTGATTTTTCTAGATTATCCATAATAATTTTATGAGTTTCTTTCGTTGTATAGATTAGATGACATGGTACTTGGTCTTCTACTTTATAAAGTGGTGTGTTATCAAATGAAAAAGTATGTGGAACGCTATCACCTGGTTCTAGGCTAGTTTTTGAATAATCAATACTATTTTTATCTATTCTTTGAGGAGTTCCTGTTTTTAATCTTTGAATCGTAAATCCATACTCTCTTAGTTTATCACTTAAAAATTTAGATGGTCTTTCACCGTGTGGACCACTAACTGTTTTTTTAGCTCCTCTTAGAATAACTGCTTTTAAGTATGTTCCTGTTGTTAGAACTACTGCTTTGGCATAAATCTTTTCTCCGTTTTCTAAAACTACACCTTTTACTTTATTATCTTCTACGATTAAGTCTTCTACTAGTGACTCTTTAATCTCTAGATTTTCTTGATTTTTCATAGTTTCTAGCATAGCTTTTGGATAAGTAATTTTATCACCTTGTGCCCTTAATGCTCTTACAGCTGGGCCTTTTTTTGTATTTAACATTTTAACTTGTAGACAGCTATGATCAATATTATTAGCCATTTCACCACCTAAGGCATCTATTTCTCTTACAATAATTCCTTTTGCGGGTCCACCTATTGATGGATTGCATGGCATATCAGCTATATTTTTTATATTTCCTGTTACTAATAAAGTTTTATTATGTAGACGAGCTGATGATAGTGATGCTTCACAACCAGCATGACCTCCACCTACAACGATAATATCATATTCCATTTTGATACACTTCCTCTTTTTTCTGGAATTATTATACACTATATTTCTAATTTTTTTAGTAGAAATAGAAAAAAATTATTTCCCGGGAAATAATTTTTAACCTTAAATTATAATTTTTGTATTTATATAACACTTTTTACAATTTTATTTACCTAAACAGAACTGACTAAATAGTTGGTCTATTAATTCTTCTGTGTAAGTTTCACCTATTATTTCACCAAGCTTTTCCCAAGCACGCTTAATATCAATTTCTATCATATCGACTGGAACTTCATTTTTTATGCCATTATCTACTTCTTCTAAAATTTGATACGCATCTTTTGCTAGTGAAATTTGTCTTACATTACTTAGATAAGTGTAATCTTGTTGTTCAAGTTCATTTAAATTAAATAATTCTACTATTTTTTCTTTTAAAGAATTGATACCATTTAAATCAATTGTATTTGTATAAACAATATTTTGATATTTAATATCATCTAAATTTATTTTTCTTTCTAAATCGCTTTTATTAATAACAACAATTACCTTTTTATCTTTGCAAGCAGTTAGTATTTTCTTATCTTCTTCTGTTAATTCTTCATTATTATTTAAAACAATAACAATTAAATCAGCTTCATTAATTAAACTTAAACTTTTTTCTACCCCTATTTTTTCTACAATATCTTCTGTTTCACGAATACCAGCTGTATCGATAATATTTAAAGATACTCCATTAATCGTAATAGAACCTTCAACTGTATCACGAGTTGTTCCTTCAATATCAGTAACAATTGCTTTTTCTTCATCTAATAATCTATTTAAAATACTACTCTTTCCTACATTTGGTTTTCCAATAATGATAGTTTTAATACCACTAGTTAGAATCTTACCGTTTTCAGATTCATTAATAATTTTAGTTAATTTTTCTTTTATTTCAGTAATCTTTGGCTTTACGATATCATTAGTCATCACAATTGCATCTTCATATTCTGGGTAATCAATATTTACTTCAATTGATGCAAGTAACTCTAGTATTTCTTGTCTTAAATTTCTAATAATATTACTAACATAACCATTTAAACCTTTGATGGCTACTTTTCTTTTAGATTCATTCTTAGAATTAATTAAATCCATTACAGATTCTGCTTGAGTTAAATCTATTCTGCCATTTAAAAAAGCTCTTTTTGTAAATTCACCAGGTTCTGCTAGTCTTGCCCCATTATTTAATACAAGTTCCAAAACTTTATTGGTAGTAGAAATACCTCCATGGCAATTAATTTCTACGACATCTTCTGTTGTGAAAGTTTTAGGAGATTTCATAACTGATACTAATACTTCATCTATTATTTCATCTTTATCTACAATATGTCCATAGTTAATGGTATGCGTTTCTACTTTTTCTAAATTTTTACCTTTAAATATCTTATTTACTATTTTTATGGCATCATTTCCACTTACTCTAATAATAGAAATAGCACCTACTCCTAAAGTAGTTGAAATAGCGGCAATTGTATCATTCATAGTAACACCTCTTTTATATAGCATATACTACCATTTTTTTTATAAAAAGAAAAGAAGATTATTCATCTTCCTTTGGTTTAATAACTACATAGCGATTAGGTTCTTCGCCTTCACTTTCTGTAATTACTTTTTTATTATCTGCTAAAGCAGTATGAATAATTCTTCTTTCATAAGAATTCATTGGATCTAGTTTTGCTTCTACTTTTGAAATAGCTACTTCTCTAGCAGTACGCTTAGCAAGAGATTCTAATTTATGTTCACGCTCTACTTTATATTCTCCAATGTCTAGATTAAATGGAAAATACTCTCCTATTTCGTTAAATAATACTTGTTTTAATAATTGATTTAAAGCATTTAATGTTCTACCATTTTTACCAATTAAAATAGAATTATTATCAGAAATTACTGTAATGTTTACTCCATTTTCTCTCTTTTTTACTTCTAAGTTACAAGTAAGACCCATGTTTTTTATTAATTCTTTTAAATATTCCTTAATATATTCTATTACATCGTCATGTCTAATAACTTCTATTTCTACTTTCTTATTAAAAAGGCTATTTTTTACTTCTATTTCTTTAATGTATAAATCTTTTTCTAATTCTTGCAAAGCAATTTTTGCATTGTTTATTGCTTCTTCTTTAGTTTTACCACTATATCTATTTCTTACTAACATCATTCTTACTCCTTTTTACAATTAAATTTTGGGCTACTGTAAATAAGTTAGTTGTAATCCAATAAATACATAAAGCTGCTGGCATAAAGAAGCCCATTACTAAGATCATAATTGTCATCATTGTAGTCATATTTTTCATAGGATCATTTTCAGACTGGGCTGTTGTTTTATTTAAACTAAATGAAAAATATGTTGTTAATCCAACTAATAAAATTAAAATAATATATAAGAAGTTTCCTTGATTTAATAAACCAATTGATGGAGTTGTACCAAGTTGTAATCCTAAGAAAGTTTCTTCAAATAAAGCTGGCACACGATTAATTGCTTCTAAGAAGGCAATAAATAATGGGAGTTGAATAAATCCATATATACAACCTGAGATTGGATTTATATTATACTTTTTATAAATCATAGTCATTTCTTGACTTTTTCTCATAATAGATTCTTGATCTGTTTTATTTGCATATTTTTTTTCAAGTCTTTCTAATTCTGGTTGAGCTTTTTTTAATAACTCTGACTGCATAGCTGTTTTTTTCGTGATTGGGTAAGCAATTAAACGAATAATAATACTTGTGATAATTAATGCTAATGCTGCACTATTTACATATTTATTAAACCATAAAATTACAAAAGCAAGTGGTTTTACAAAAATACTATCCCATAAACCTTCATAGCCACCACTAGTAATTTTAAATTCACTACATTTTGGATATTTTGATAAATCTACTCCATTTTTTTCATAAGTTTTAATGGTTTGTTTGTTTTCTGGTTGGCATAAAATATTTTCTGTTAAACTCTGTCCTGTTTCAGGATTAGTTACTACCTTTTTATTTGTATCTTTTAATGTTTTCGTACAACCTGTTGTTAATGTTAGTAATAATAGAAAAACTATTAATATCTTTCCTTTTTTTGATTTCATTTAATTCTCCTTTACTGTTATTTTCTTCATTATTTCAAGAAAGCTGCTTTCTAGTTCTTGATAGCTTTTGTCTAAACAACTTCTTTTCATTATTATAATATAATCTTTATGATTTTGATATAAATTTTGATATTTATCAATAATATTTTTTAATCTTCGTTTCAATTTATTTCTAATAACAGCTTTGTTTGAAATCTTTTTACCTACTGATATTCCAAAGCGATAATTAT
>OGPT01000295.1_pt1 | contig 54277 bp, 56 predicted proteins | sample 1552951 | NCBI WGS metagenome assembly OGPT01 (sample SAMEA2580224, study PRJEB22360) | human gut metagenome | biome: human gut; feature: human-associated habitat; material: faeces | place: Denmark | collected 2008/2010
ATGGGCGAGCCTTTACTGCCGGAGGTAATCAGGCGATTGTTGAGGTTGCCTTGACACAGCTAGGCAATCAGGGCGGACAACCTTACTGGAGCTGGTACGGCTTTAATAGTCGAGTGGAATGGTGTGCCTGCTTCGTATCTTGGTGTGCTGACCAATGCGGGTATATTGAAAGCGGACTTGTTCCGAAATTTGCAGGTTGCGTGGACGGTGCAAACTGGTTCAAGTCTCATAATCAGTGGCATGACAGGAATTATGAGCCTAAAGCTGGAGACATTATTTTCTTTGACTGGGGTGGCGATGGTATTACTGATCATGTTGGAATCGTTGAGAAGTGTGAAAACGGAACGGTTTATACGGTGGAAGGTAACTCAGGTGATGCCTGCAAGCAAAGAACTTATGCAGTAGGAAGCAGCAGTATCTATGGATACGGTATTCCGGCATATTAGAAATTCCACTCACTGAGTGGAAAATGAAAAAGATGGCTGCTCGTGTGAGTAGCCATCAGGTACATTTAAAAATCTGTGATTTCTCTATTGTTCAGATAGATATTGTGCGTGTGGTAGGTAAAGCTGAATAACATATCGGAATCAGCTTTGTGACCATCAAAAAAGGAAATATCATCTGCAAGGACAAATAGGATTGCCAACATCTTCTTGATGTATCCGCAGTAGTTAGCGTAATCAAGATAGATGTTTGCGATATATCCTGCATCGAACTCGGATAAATCTGCATTGATTTTGTAGGTTTCAGATAATTCCGATACTGTTTTAATGAACTGATCTTTATTTGCAATTCTTTCTTTGTTTGGAACACAGCGACGTTTTTTATTCATATATTCATAAAAGTCGTCGATTGTCAGAACTTTTGCGTCGTCGATGTCACTTAACTCCGGCATATCATCAAATAAGTTCATGTCTTTTTCATAGCGGTTGCTAAATAGTAGCTTCTTTTCCATACCTCTTACCCCGTAACTCATAAAGTGGAGATTGTTTTTGAAATTGTAGTTTCTTTTTAAAACAATCGTATCTTTTTACAATTTCAGTATATCATAAAAAGAAACGGAAATCATCACTGATAGTTGGTTTGACTTCCGAGTGGTGCGTGTATGTTGAAGCTAGCATAATCTATACTGATAGTTGTTGAGACATACTAGAGGAGGTGGTGTGATGAAGCTCGATACAATCGGCAAGAATATAAGAAAATTTCGTCTTGTGAAGAAATTACGACAGGAAGATTTAGCTGAGAAAACAGGTTTGACAGCAAATTATATTGGGATGGTTGAGCGTGGAGAGAAAATTCCGTCACTTGAAACTTTCATAAAGATATTAAATGCTTTGAGTGTGTCAGGCGATATGGTTCTTACAGATGTTCTGGATACAGGATATACAGTTAAGAACTCCATGTTGAATGAAAAGCTTGAGAAACTCGCACCGGAAGATCGGAACAGAATTTATGAAGTCATAGATACGCTTGTGAAGCAATCGAAACAGATAATTCCATAGAGTAGTGAAGAAGTTTGTTCGGCTAAAGACGGAGCAGAAACATAATATTCAATGTATCAAGTATTGAGATGGACATAGCAAAAGGGAGCACTTGTGGCTCCCTTTTGTTATGTCCAATTGTTTTATAATACATTCATTTCAAAGAAAGAATTGCCGAAATCTGATTATGATCTGAAGTCTATTCTTCGGGTAAAAACTCAATAATATCTTGAACTGAACAGTGAAGTATCTTGCAGAGTGCATCAAGAGTATTTGTTGACACAGACTCACCGGCTTTCAATCTTCGAATCGTCGAACTGCTAATACCACCTTTAACTTGGAGTGTGTACGTTGATGCACCAGTTTTTTGCATTGTATTCCAAAGCGGCTCATAGGAAATCAATGAATATATGCCTCCTTTTGATATTGACATATATTCATTATTGCCTATAATGAAGTATGAACGTGATAGGCAATATTGCCTATATAAGAATCAAAAAATAATGTCCCGTTTGGGACAAAGTTTTCGTAGAGTATCTCACTCTACGAATCACTATATATACTATTTTCGACATTATATATGTTAAGTTTACCTCTTCATTGGCTTTTCGTCAATGAGGCAATGGTAAAATAGCAGCAAAATAACAGTCAAATGAGCAATATTGTCAAGTAAATTTATCAGTAATTTACTATAAGCCGTCAAAATAATAGTCAAAATGAAAGGAGGCAATGCTTTATGCCAAAAAAAGGCGAAAATATTTATAAAAGAAAAGACGGCAGATGGGAAGGGCGCTATATTAAGTCTCATACTTATACTGGAAAAATAATATATGGATATGTATACGCAAAAACTTATAGGGAAGCCAAAATCAAATTGAAAGAAAAAAGGTTACCGTGTTCATCTCAAGTTATAAAAAAAGATATAAATTTATTTTCCGAACTTGCCACAGAATGGTTTGAAAGTGTTAAATTACATACAAAGGTATCCACACAGAACAAATATTACAACATGCTTAAGAACTATATTCTTCCGGAATATGGCAGTAAAACCTTTGATACGATAACACATGAATTCATAGAGGAGCACTGCAAATTTTTGTTGGAATCCGGAGGAAAAAATGGGACGGGCTTATCGGCTAAAACAGTAAGTGATACTTTATCCATAATTCGAAATATCACAAAATTTGCAAACAAAAAGGGAATTTGCATTTCTTACGATGCCAATGCTGTTCAGATAAAACAAAACGCTAAATCTATGAGAGTTTTAAATAAAACAGAGCAAACCCAATTATGCGAATATATATTAGAAAAACCTGAGCCATGCAATATAGGAATTCTAGTATGCTTATTTACAGGATTGCGTATTGGTGAAATCTGTGCTTTGCGCTGGGAGGACATTTCATTCTCGGACCAATCAATATATATTCATCATACACTACAAAGAATTCAAACACATCAAGATCATGGGGGAAAGACAAAAGTTGTTACGACAACGCCCAAAAGCGCTTGTTCTATTAGGAGAATTCCATTACCTGATGAAATATCAGATATTCTTGTTTCAAATCAAAAGTCATCATCTGGCTATTTATTAACTAATGATGATTTCAAGTTTATCGAACCGAGAACGATGCAAAATAAGTTTAAAAAAGTTCTAAAATCAGCTGGTATAGCTGATGCTAATTTCCATGCTTTAAGGCATACTTTTGCCACTAGATGTATTGAATTAGGATTTGATGTAAAAAGTCTTAGTGAAATTCTCGGTCATGCGACTGTTAATATTACTATGAATCGTTATGTTCATCCCACTTATGAGATGAAAAAGGAAAACATGCAAAAGCTTTCTGAGTTATTAGCCGTCAAATAAATCGTCATGATACTGTCCAATAGTGATTTTATCTATTGGATAGTATTTTTTTCGTAGAGTGAGATACTCTACGAAAATATCATATTTCATAAATAAATGTTAGCGGAATAGTTGTAATAAAAAAGAAAGAAGAAAATAGAAATGGCAAAATATAAAGCAAAAACTAAAGAGTGCCAGTTGATTGTTAAAGTAAAGCTTTCTTCGGGTGAAAAGATCAATGAAAGAGAATTGGATTTTTTTACTAGTATAACCGTTATTAATTAACTGGACTTTTGAATTGGCAACGTATCAACCACCACCTCTTCACTTGAATTAATTTCTTCAAGCTTATACTTCCAGTGATATACGACAGGTTGTTCGTTTACTTCATCGAAGTATCTATAGATACGCTGCACAAGTTCATCCTTAGTTTTTACACGTATGCCTTTTAGCATCTGACGTGTGAGTTTACTAAAGAATCCCTCAACAAGATTCAACCATGAACCATGCTTGGGAGTAAACACAAATTCAAATCTTCCCGGCTTTGTCGCAAGGTATTTTCGGGTTTCCTCTGAAGAATGAACTTTCAGATTATCCAATACCAGACGAATCCGGTCAGTCTCCGGATATTTTGAATCAAGTATTTTTAGAAACTCAATATATTCCTTGCTGCTGTGTTTATCTTTTACAAGCGGAATTGCCTCCCCTGTTTGTAAGTCGATTCCAGCAAGCAGTGAAATAGTTCCAAGACGTTTATATTCATAATCACGGCTGACCGTCTTGTGATTTTCATCCGGCAAGAGGTCTTCTGTGGTATTGGCAATTGCCTGAATTCCGGGTTTTTCATCATAGGAAAGTACATGTACAACCTGTTCATCCTCCTTAAACGGAATGAGCTGTCCCTTCTCGTCAAACTGTAAAGACAATTGTTTATATACAAGAAGAACATTATGCATTTTCTGGTCAAAATCAGGGTCACGATTTTCGCAGTAATAAGTTATTTTGTTAGGCTTAATATCCGCTTCTTCCAGTATTGTGCGGACCTTTGACTGACTGATTGTTGACAACCTTGTATGACCTGCTTCTTCGGCAAATTTATTAATATGTTTTGTAAGAAGAGCACGCGTCCATACTTCTGCTGAATATCCAAGATTGACAGGCTTCTGACAGGCGATATTTATTATCCAGGCTTTTTCATCATCGGTTATTTCAGCATTCCTGCCACGACCGGGTGCATCAAACAGAGCATTTTCCACACCACCCTCAAGGTATTTATTGATACAGAGCATGACGCTTTTGCGATTCATTCCTACTTTGTCTGCAATATGGTCAACTGAAATACCTTCTGCTTTGAGTAGTAAAATTCTTGCCCGAATTACTGTCTGGGCTTGAATTGTTCTTGCACGCATCTGAGTTTCAAGATATAAACGTTCGTCCTCGCTAAGATTAATAGTGGATGCTTTTCTTCCCATAGTTTAATGCTCCTTTTGATTTGATGAGAACAGTATACTACAGAAAAGAAATATAGTCCATTTATTTAAAAACTTTTGTACTAGAAAATATATACGAGGACTTTTAAAAGCCAAAATGGTCAAAAAATTTGGTTTTACGTCTATTGAATATACAGGACCTATTGGTATTAGCTTGTTTGAGCGGCTGAAAAAACCAATTACAAAATATGATTTTTTATTTATTATTGAACAGATTGTAGATATATCACAAAAAGTACAGGTGAATTCTATGTCTCTTAATAAGGTAGTGTGGGATATTCATAACGTATTCATTAATGAAACGACTAGAGAAGTGCAATTTATATATTTGCCATTAGAAAATGTAGAAAAAGAAGCAGATATTATTGCATTGATTGACAGTGTGGTTTATTCTGCTAAACCTGTACAAGAACAGAATTCGGATTATATTTCGAGATTTGTTTACTTTATGAAAGGTTTACCAAAATTTGATGCTGAACAGATAGAAAAATTTATCTTACAAGAAGATAGAAGTGTAGTAAATACAATAAAAAAACATTATGCAGGTCAGAGCGGTTTTATGACAGACAAACCGAAAGACTATTATGAACATTACGATTGCGATGATGAGAAAACAGGACTTTTAGAAGAAGCAACGGGATTACTGGAAGACGAGGCGACAGGACTTCTTTGTGAAGAAGAAACAGGACTATTGGTAGAGGAAGAAGAAACAACATTACTGGAGAATGATGAACAAGTGCATTTTCCATCATTGTTTAGAGTTCTTACAGAAGAAAATATCAGTATAAATAAACCTGTCTTTCGATTGGGAAAAGAAAAAAGTTATGCTGATTATTTTGTTTCTAATAATAATGCTGTCAGTCGAAGCCATGCGGATATTATTACGAGAGGACAGAGAGTATTTGTAATAGATTTGAATTCAAAAAATAAAACGTATATAAATGATCTGCCAATTCCAGTGCAACAGGAGACAGAAATTTTTAATGGAGATAGATTGAGATTGGCAAATGAAGAATTTATTTTTTACGGTTAAGGAATAGAATGGGGAAAAGGAATATGCATTATTTAGCTATAGCAGATACTGATATCGGCAATGTAAAACAGACAAATCAAGATAGTGTATTGATAAAGCATGGAGAAACGGAAAAAGGTGAAATTCTTCTTGCTGTGATATGCGATGGAATGGGCGGACTTGAAAAAGGTGAACTTGCTAGTGCAACAGTCATACGAACATTTTCAAAATGGTTTGATGAAGAACTCCCACATGAATTGGAAAAGCTGGATTTGCAGGTTATAGCAGGAAAATGGGATTTTATATTAAAAGATTTGAATTTGAAAATATCTGAATATGGACAATCCCAAAATGTAAGAATGGGAACTACATTCACAGGAATTTTGTTTGTAGAGGATAAATATATTGTAGTTCATGTGGGCGATACCAGATTATATCATCTAGGATCTTATTTAAGGCAAATGACAACTGATCAGACGTTTATAGCAAGAGAAATAAGTAAAGGGACAATGACACCTGAACAAGCTCGTACAGACAAAAGACGGAATATGCTTCTACAATGTGTAGGCGCATCCGCTAAAATTGAACCGGAGATAATAACGGGAACAATTGAAAGCGGGGCTTATATGCTCTGCTCTGATGGATTTCGACATGAAATCTCAGAAAGTGAGATTTATGAGTCGTTGAATCCTGTAAATTTGGTTAATCGGGATGCTATGCATAGTAATGTCAAGTATTTAATAGAAAAAGTAAAAGCCAGACAGGAGAAAGATAACATCTCAGTAATACTGGTAAAAGTAAACTGAGGGGGAGAAAATAATGGCAGAAATAGGTTCAATAATTGATGGAAAATATGAAATCCTGAGAGAAATCGGAAAAGGTGGAATGTCTGTTGTATATCTCGCAATGGATACACATTTGAATAAGCAGTGGGCTGTCAAAGAAATCCGTAAAAAAGGAAGCGGAAAAAACGATGAAATCGTTGTTAATAGTTTATTAGCAGAAGCTAATATGATGAAACGATTAGATCATCCGGCATTACCTAGAATTGTAGATATTATAGACAACGGTGTGACAATCTATGTAGTAATGGATTATATAGAAGGAGAGTCGTTGGATAAAATTTTAAATGAATATGGAGCGCAGCCAGAAGAATTGGTGATAACGTGGGCAAAACAATTATGTGATGCGTTGTCGTATCTTCATTCACAGAAACCACCTATTATTTATAGAGACATGAAACCTGCCAACATAATGTTGAAACCTGAAGGAAATATCAAAATTATTGATTTTGGAATTGCCCGTGAATATAAAGAACAGAATTTGGCAGATACGACCGTACTTGGAACAAAGGGGTATGCACCACCGGAACAGTACAGTGGACAGACAGATGCAAGATCAGATATTTTTGCATTAGGAATGACGATGCATCATTTATTGACAGGGGTTGATCCTAGAAGTGGAGATGCGTATGCACCAGTGCGAATGTGGAATCCGGAGCTGTCAGAAGGTATTGAAATTATCATAGATAAATGTGTTCAGCCGGCTGCTGAAAACAGATATCAGAATTGTGCTGATTTGCTTTATGATTTGGAACATCCGGAACTTATTACCAGAGATTATAAGAAAAAACAAAAAAGAAAGTTGACCGCATTTATTACGGCATCAGCATTAACTGTGATTTTAGGAGTATCAGGTTTGGTGTGTAATGTCATGGCGACACGTGTGAACAATAATAATTATGAAACATTAGTTTCACCTTCTGTTGCTACTTCGTTGGAAGATAAGGTTAGTAGCTATGAGCAGGCGATTAAGATTTACCCAAATAGAATAGAGGCATATACATGTATGCTTGAAGCGTACGAAGATGAAGGGAAATTTGGGAAAAAAGAAAACGATGAATTTTTAGCTCTATATAATGCGCATAAAGACAACTTTGATGTGACTAGTAAAGAATATGCAGAATTAAATTATAAAATTGGAATGATGTATTTCAATTATTATACAAATGATGATGGAAGCTACAGTTTTTCGAATCGTGTACAAAAAGCATATTCTTTTTTTGCTACAAACTTTGAAAACAAAGAGATATCATCAGAGTTTGAATATAAAAAATTATCAGATTGTTATTATAGAATTTGTTCGTTTTATAAGACCTACATATTGAGTTCAGCTACTGTAGAAGAAGCGTCGAGAGATAACTATGAAGAATTAATTTCAACAATTGAAAACGCTTTGGACGATGTGAAAGATGCGGGAGCATATGACCAGCTGACATTATATAACGGAACATTTATGCTGTTATATGATCAAAGAAGCAGTATGGTACAGGTAAATGTTGATAAAAGCACAGTATTAGCGTTATTAGATAGGGTTTATAACAGTGCGAATACACTGTCTGTAAAGAAAGAACAATCACAGAATTTACAAAAAGAAATAATAGATAACTATGATGAGTACAAAGAAGCAATAGAACGTGCATATACAAATGCCGAAGAACGAGCAGATATCAATGCGGAAAAGGAGACGAAGTAATGGCTGAAACACTATCAATGATATCAAAAATATCTTTTGTTGCAGCAGGAATTTGTCTGGTTGTGGCAATTATACTATTTATCCGCTTTAAAATTCCAGATGTAATAGGCGATCTCTCTGGAAGAAATGCTCGAAAATCTATTGAACAGATGCGGGCACTCAATGAAAAGAGTGGAAGCAAATCATACAAACCAAGTAAAAAGAATATTGAGCGTGGGAAACTAACGGAAACAATGCATGGGTTGGATGAAACTGAAAAAATTCTCAAGAAACAGGATAATGAAAGACCTGAAACAGGATTATTAGAAGAAAATAAAATATCATTTTCAAAAGAACCGGAAACAGATCTTTTGATTGATGAGGAAGAAACAGGATTGTTACTGGATGAAAATGAAACAATTCTGTTGGAGGATACAATTGAAGAAAGCTCAGAAAGAAACAAAGGAATGCCAATACGTATTTTAGATGAAGTGATTCTCGTGCATACAAATGAGGTGATCAGATGAAACAACGTAATGGTATTATAAAAAATTATTTTTGGTGTATTGTACTTTTACTAACTATCATGTCATTTACCTTTTTACTAATGCCGATTGCTAATTATATGCAAAATGGATGGAAATAAAGATTAGTTTTAGTAATAGTTGGGATATTGTTTTGGCTTTCTTTTATTGGTGGATATACACTTTTGATTATAACAAATAAGAAGTTTAGAAAGTTGTTTGTTCAGGGAAACCCTGAAGTAGAAAGTAAACTACCAAATTGTTTTGAATTTTTTTCAAATACATATGCTGCAGTAGCGGATGCAATTTTAATTGCAGTTATTGTGGTGCTAATTGTAATTACTATATTGGGTAGGATGACTGGAGTCTTTCCATATATAGTATTGGCTATCTTAGTATTTTCTATTAATATGCATTGCTTATTTAATGGAAATATATATAAAACAATCAGAACTAATGATACGAGGGAGAGAAAAAGATGCAAAGGAATGAAAGACGTAAATTGACCAAGCGAATCTGTGCAGCGTTTTTATCGTTTGTAATGGTTTTAACGTTGATACCAGCTTCCACTTTATCAGTGTTGGCTGCAACACCAGAACATGAAAATGCAATTACCATATCGGTGGTAGATGAGGATGACAAAGCATTATCAGATGCGACAGTTAGATTTTATGTAGATGCTGATGCAAATTTAAAACAGAGTACGGAAACTACAGATGCATATGGTACAGTGGTTGTTATGACTGCTGATGAGTTTGAACAAAGTAAAGCAGATAATTTGCGAATTAGTGCGACAATCAGTAAAGATGGGTATGCAACGGATCAGACGACTATAGAAAATATGAGTCTGACTTCAGGAACGCAGGATTTACATGTGCAATTGAGAAGTACACAAATTAAAGATGTTAAAGTGACTGCTACAACAGAAAATTATACTGGAAAAGATTTTGACGCAGCCACAATCAGTGGAGTAAGAGAAGCAGATGTCGTATCTTATAAACTGAATGACAATGACTGGACCGATGTAATGCCTAAAATCTCAGAAGTGGGGAGCTACTCATTAACTGTAAAGGTTGAGCGAGAGGGATTTGAAGATTATACTGAAACTGTTCAACCTAAAATAGAAAAAGGAAATATTGAGCTTAATGTAACACCGCTGGATCGAGCATATACTGGTTCTGCAGATGATGCACTTGAAATAACGAGCGGTCTGGAAAGTGGAGATATTGTTTCTTATGTGATGAATGGTAATGAAACACCAAGCGTCCCACAGATAACAGAAGCCGGAGAATATGAAGTAACAGTAAAAGTTAAAAGAAATGATAATTACAATGAGTTTTCAAAAACTTATACAGCAAAAATCACACAAATCAGTATTGATGGGCTTTCGGCTACTTTAAATTGCTGGACGTATGATGGTAAGAGTCACCCAGTGGTAAAAGAGGTAAAAGGTACGAAATCTGGAGATATTGTGAAGTACAAGCTTGATGAAGGCGAGTGGGACACATCGGTTCCAGAAGTGACGAATGCAGGTGAATATTCGGTCAAAATTCAAGTATCAAGAAACAAGAACTATACGGATACAGAAGTAATCGATTTAAATCCCGCAAAAGTGGTTGTAAAGCAGGCAGAACAGGAGATTGAATTTAACCGTTATTCAAGCGATTCAGTAAGTGACGTTGTAAAAGGGGAGTTCCCTGATACAGGAAAGACATATGATTTTAGTGCAAAAGATGTTAAAGCAGTAGCTGGTGGAAGCTTTACTTATAGTATTGAGAATACAGCAGAAAATGAGGGAGTAGCAACGATTGATGCTACAACAGGTATGTTGACAGCCTATATGCCAGGTGAAGTTACGGTAGTGGCTACTTTATCAAGTAATGATAAGAATTTTGTTGAAACATCTAAGCGAATTACATTAACGATTACTCAGGAAGCAGAATATGAAGGACAGTTTGTAAAATTTGCAGATAAAACGGTTAATTATACATTGGGAGAAAATGCTGGAACTGTTTCGAAACAAGAAGCGGTGTATACAGGAACAAAGAGACATCCTCGAATCAGTTATACGATAGATAATGAAAATATTGGAGTTCAGTGTAGTTCTTCAGGGAAAATCACAATTAAGGACTATAGAAAAATAGGTGATGAACTAATAAAAAACAATGGTGTAGTTAAAATAAAAGTGACTGCAACAATGAAACAAGCTGGATGGTTCTCAAAGGATGATAAAACTTCCTATGAAATCACTATTCGCTTTGCGCAAACTCCAGATGATCCGTATGTGATTACTGGTACTATGGGAAAAAATAATTGGTATACATCAGCAATTTCGGTAAGTGCATCTGATTCAACATATGAAATTACGGATGATCTGGGTAAGGGGTTTGGTTCAAATGTTACCTTTAGTGATGAAGGAACTGGAGAAAGATATGTATATTTAAAATCAGCTACAGGAGCAATTACCAATAGAATTCTGTTAGATGGGGTGAAGATTGACACTGTTAAGCCAGATAGTAACAAGATTAAAATTGAATATTCAGAATCTGTTTTGAGTAAAATCTTTTGGTTTTATGATGGACCGGTGACAATTAATTTCACTGCATATGATGTTACATCAGGAGTAGACAGTTTTGATTGGACTTATCGACGGTCTACAGACGCAAGCACATCTAATTTAGAATCTGATAACGGAACAGTTTCAGCAACACAGGATTCAGAGGATACGACAAAATATACTGCTTCTATTACGCTGCCAAAGAGTGAAGCAGAGCAGCTCAGAGGGTATATTTCGGTAAATGCGACGGATAATGCCGGATTAACAAGTGAAGATAAAACAGATGATGGAAGGGTGATTGTAGTCGATACAATTTCACCAACAAGATCTGTTGCTTATGAACTGGAAGAAGCAGGTGGTACATCACAGACTGTTGATAACAAACATTATTTTTCAAACAATGTTAAATTTACATTTGATATTACAGAAGCAAACTTTTACGAAGATGATGTAATTGTTAAAGTATCCAAAAATAATGGGGAAGCAAAACCTGTATCAGTAAAATGGAATGATACGGATAATCAAGATGAGCATGAAGCAACGTGTATACTTTCAGGTGATGGCGATTATATTGTGACAATGGAGTATGAGGATCGTTCCGGTCATAAAATGGAAAACTATCAGTCAGAAGTTGTGACAATTGATACAACGGCACCAGTTATTAACTTTGAGTATAGTAATGGAAATAAAACATCGGCGGATAAAGATAATAAGCAGATGGCAACAATTTCAATTACAGAACATAATTTCCGAGCAAGTGATATCGAAGTTGCAACAGTAGCAAAGAATATTAAAGGAGATACGGTAGCCGCAAAAGATATTCAGGAAATTTTGCGAAATGCTGAATGGAGTCAGCATGGAGATGTATATACCACAACATTATCAAGCGAATTTGTAGATGCGATCTATGAGATGACTCTTAATTACAAGGATCTTGCATTGAATCCAGCGAAAGAAGTAAAGACTGGAGAATTTATTGTAGATCATACTGCTCCGGCAGCAGATTCCATGCAGGTAACATACTCAACACCATTAACAGAGAGAATTATATCTGCAATTACGTTTGGTTATTATAATCCATCTGTTGAAGTAACATTTACTGCAAAGGATGTAACATCCGGTGTTGACTATTTTATGTGGTCTTATTTAAAAGAGGATGGAGCAAGTGATAGTAATGTCGCAAGTTATCCAGATGCTAAGTTAGTGGCAGCACAGGATGCTAATGATAAGTCAAAGTTTACAGCATCTGTAACACTTCCAAAAACAACAGTAGAGCAGTTACGAGGAAGCATTGCATTTACAGCTACTGATAAATATTCGAATGTGAGCAATAAATTAACAGATGAAGGACACGTTATTGTAGTAGATACAATTGCACCGACAATGACAGCTGAATACACTGAGGCTGCAAGAACTGTAGGTAATCATATGTATTACAACAGGGATATGACAGCAACATTTACTGTTACAGAAGCAAATTTCTATTCGGAAGATGTTCATGTAGAAGTGTCTAAGGATGGTGGAGATTTTAGTGAGGTGTCTCCAATCTGGAAAGATAATTCGACAGATGTTCATGTTGGAACTTATACGATAAAAGCGCCTAGTGATCATTCTGGTGATGCAGATTATGTATTCCGTGTTCGTTATACAGACAGAAGTAACAATGAAATGTCTACATATACTTCAGATATCATTACAATTGATACGATTAAACCAGTGATTAATGTTACATATTCAAATCAGAATGTAAAGAATAATATAAATGATTCTGAAGGACATGCAAGAAAGTATTTTGATTCAACACAGACAGCAACGGTTACAATTACAGAGCATAATTTTGAAGCGAGTGAAGTTGATTTTACAATAGGGGCAAAAGATGCAGCAGGTAATGCACTTAATGCAAATGAATTAAATACAAAATCATCTTGGAGCACAAGTGGGGACAAACATACAATTACAATAACATATCCAGGAGACGCAAATTATACTTTTGATGTAGCTTATACTGACCTGGCTACCAATGCTGCTGATAACTATGCAGAAGATTATTTTACTGTAGATAAAACTGCACCGACAAATCTGAATGTTTCGTATAGTAATAGCATCTTAGATACTGTATTACAGGCAATTACATTCGGCTTCTATAATGCAAAGATGACTGTAACCATCAATGCAACGGATAATATTTCAGGTGTTCATGACTTTAAATATAGTTACTCACTGGCATCTGGAGTCAGCTCAGTAAATGCAGAACTAATAAATCAGGCGATTGAAGAAGCTGGTATAACATATACTGCTGGACGAACGAAAGCGACAACACGATTTGAAATTCCAAAAGCTGCATTAGGCAATAGTAATCAGTTCAATGGAAATGTATCCTTTACGGCAACGGATAGATCAGGAAATGAGTCTTCCAAGTTTAATGATACAAAACGGTTGGTGGTAGATAACATTTCGCCAACAGCAACGGTTGAATATAATAGCCCTGTTCAAACAGTTGGTGGTATTGCATATTACGATGGAACTGTTAATGCGACAGTAACAATTAATGAAGCAAACTTTTATGCAGAAGATGTACAGGTTTCAGTAACAAAGGATGGAGCAGCATATTCAGTGACGCCTTCATGGAGTAATAATAGCACCGACGTACATGTAGGAACCTTCGCATTATCAGACGATGGTGATTATTTTGTAAATATTAATTATGCTGATAAATCAAGTAACAAGATGGCTACGTATACATCAGAGCAGATGACAGTGGATACGGAAATTGTTGCACCTGTTATCACTGTTAATGGAGAAGAAGCCAACGGAAAGGCATATAAGGATGAAGTAGTACCAGCCGTAAGTTTTGAAGATATTAACTTTGAAAATTACGAAATAAGCCTTACTAGAACACGGTATGATGATAAAGATGCCGATGTAAAAGAGAAATTTATCGCTGGAAATGTTAGTGTTAATGATCAAGGCGGAACGGGCAGTTTCGATACTTTTGTTAAAGAACAGGATGTAGATGGTATTTATACTATGACTGTTTCTATGACGGATAAGGCAGGACATTCAGCAGAAACATCTGCAACATTTACAGTCAACCGTTTTGGTTCTGTATATGAGTATGGAGATTATCTGACATCTTTAGTTAAAGATGGAGGTGCTTATGTTCAAGAGGTTAAAAATGATCTTATCATTACAGAGTATAATGCAGATCGATTATTGAGTAATTCTTTGGATGTAGAGGTATCTTGTGACGGAAAACCTTTAACAGATGTGTCTTATGATGTCACGCCACAGATTAATGATCAAGTATCTGTAGGAAGTAGTGGATGGTATCAGTATAAATATACTATTTCAAAATCAAATTTTGACTCAGATGGTGTATACAAGATTGCGATTTCCTCTAAAGATGCTACTGGAAACGCTCCGGAAACTACAAACTATGAGGATAAGAATATTTTGTTTAGAGTAGACAGTACAGCACCTGAGATTAATAGTATTACAGGTTTTGAGGACAGTATTATCAATGCACAGAGTGTGACATCAAAATATACTGTTTATGATACAATCGGGCTTGCTTCAATCAAAGTCTATGTGGATGGTGAGAATGTAGATACAATTACAGATTTCAATGGAGACGTAAACAACTACAGTGGAAACTTTAAGGTATCTGAAAAGAATTCTGCCCAGAAGATTAGATTAGTTGTAGAGGATTTGGCTGGGAATGTAACAGATACAGATTCAGATGATTTTGAAAGTGCCTTTGCATTCAACAAATCAGTAACGGTATCAACTAATTTCTTTGTTCGTTTCTATGCTAATAAAGTCCTTTTCTGGGGAACAATTGGTGGAATTGTGGTAGTAGTTGCATTGATTTCAGTATTTGCAGCTAAGAAACGTAAAAAGAATGAAGAAGCAGAAAGTTAATAATTCTGAAAAATAAAAATGAGCCAAAAATGTTTCCTGTGTGGCATCGCCACATGGGAAACAAGGCTATTTTTCAGATATAAGTGTATAAGAATCTTATGGATTTATATCTGGAAAATAGAATGTGTAAGGGGAGGATTGCCAGATGAATGCGTTGGTTGAAAATGGAATTATTTCTGAAATGGAGTGTGGAAATAATTTCGCTTATATCATAAATGATAGTAATCTGTTTTTGTCAACAGAATATAAGGTACTTCAGAGCCAAGAAGAAGGTTGTTTTGTTAAATGTATGAAGCTTCTTTATAATGGTAAAATTCAATTTTATTATTTAGTTAATGGATATAAGTCATTAGCAAATATGTTTTCTTCAATAGATGCAGATGGTTTTATGACTATTATGACGAATGTGTTTTCAAGCATTATTTCAGTTCAAAATAATGGGTTTTTGTCTTGTCAAAACATAGATATTTCGTTTGAAAGAATATATGTGGATCCGAATACATATAAGGTTGCCTTAATTTATCTTCCTGTTAGTAAAAGATTTTTTCAGGATGAGGCATCATTTGAAAATGAGCTCAGGACAAGCTTAGTAAAAGTGATTTCCAGTATAGCAACATTAGCTTCACCGAAAACTACACAATTTATGGCTGATTTGTCAAATGGAATGTTAACAGTTAAAGACTTATATGAACATATAAGAGGTGGAAAAAGCCATATTTTAACAGGAGTTCCACCTACACGAGAAAGAGTGAATAATTCGACAAAAGAAAGACATTTACGTATTATTGCGATGAATGCACCAACACGTGTTGAAGTAGTAGTAACAAAAGATAATTTTGTGATAGGCAAGAATGCTGCGGCGGTAGATGGTGCAGTTACATTTAATAAAATGATTAGTCGGATACACTGTAGAATTACAAACAATCAGGGAAGATATATGATTGCTGATTTGAAAAGTGCAAATGGAACATATGTAAATAGAGTCAGATTAGTACCTAATCAGCCACATCCTATTCAAAATGGCGATATTATACGATTGGCAGACAGTGATTTTCAGGTTGTAATTGATTAGTGGAGGTACACAAGATGGCTAGACCGAGAATAATTATTGCAGATACGGATGTAAATTATATTTTATCTTTGCAACTCAAATTTGTAGAAGAATTTTTTGAAAAAATTGATTTGGAAATTATTACTGATAGGAACTATTTTGAAAATATGTTTGAAAGCCCACAAAGAGCAGAAGTGTTAATCGTTTCCGAGGATTTATATGATTTGTCCATTCAGAAACATAATATAGGAAATGTGTTTCTTATGACAGAAAAAAATGAAGAAGAACAGACGGCAGATTTGAATGTCACGAGAATATTTAAATATACAAGTATAAAAGAAATATTTAATGAAATTTTAGGAAAGACGTCCGACTCATTAAACGTAAAAAATTCAGGGAAAAAGGATCCGCAGATAGTTGTAGTAACTTCTGCATCAGGTGGAGTTGGAAAAACAACTCTTGCGATGGGGATAAGTGCTTGTTTAAGCCAAAATTATAAAAAGGTATTATATGTGAATTGTAGCCGTTTACAGAGCTTTGGGCATCTACTAAAAAATTCATCGCCAGTTTCTGATAGTGAGATTTATTCCAAATTATCACGGAATAATAAAGGGCTTTATCATGAAGTAAAACATATGATTAGGCAGGAATTATTCAGTTATTTACCACCTTTAAAAGCTTCGTTAGTATCATTAGGAGTTCCGATGGAAGTATTTTTAAATATTGCACAGGAAGCAAAGAAATCGAGAGAGTTTGACTTTATTATTATGGATACAGATGCATATTTTGATGAAAATAAAGCGGAACAGTTAACGATTGCAGATAAGGTGATTATTGTTACACGACAGACAAAGGCATCCGTTTTTTCAACTAATATATTAGTGAAAAATGTTAATGGTATATCGAATGAAAAATATCTGTTTTTGTGTAATGATTTTAATTCTAATAAGGATAATATTTTAATATCATCAGAGATGGAATTGAAATTTACGATTAATGAGTATATAGAACATATAGAAAATTATGACGCTATGCTAGGAGTGGATTTTGCAGAACAGACCAGTATGAAGAAGTTGGCGTACTTATTAGATTAGAAATAAGGAATGAGATAATGAACGAGAGAATTACTATTATATTTGATAATCAAGAAACAGGAGAAGTATTGGATCTGGAAATTCCGTTAAATATTACGGCGAATGATTTAATTATAGCGTTAAATAACGCATATAAATTGAACATGGATATAGATAATATATTTGAATGTTATCTTACATCAGAAAATCCAATTGCTTTTTTAAAAGGAAATAAGATGTTAGAAGATTTTGGTTTACATACAGGAACAAGAATTAGTTTTAAGAGGGGTAAAAAATAAGTATGAGTTATCAATACAAAATAATTGTAAATAATAAAAGTTTTTACAAGGAATTTGAAATTACAGATGATATTGAGCGAATAAAATTAGGAACCACATCTGCCTGTGAATTTCGTTTAAACCAAGATTGCTTTTTTGAAGAACTTGAGTTGATATTGGATAAAGAAGATACTTGGAGATTGACTTGCCCTGATCAATTTTATATTAGTAGAGGAGATGTTAGAAAGTTATTTTATACCGATTTGCATCATGGCGATTTATTTTCGGTACATTATTCAGAATCCGATGAATTTGCATTTCAAATGCGTTTTTTAATTGATTTTGAAGCCGAGGTTCCTAAATATGGCTGGTATATAGATTTAAATGAAACACCACATATTATTGTGGGAGATTCGGGTAAGGCTGATATTGAGCTGGAAAGTGAATTTGGAAAAGCTACGAGTGTAATAATAGAAAAAACAAACCAAGAAGTGCATATAACAGAAAAGTCATCGAAATTAGGAGTGTTGGTTAACGGAAAAAAAATTGAAAAAACAAAAAAAATGGAAAATTGTGATTTTATTTCTGTTGCAGATTTTTTCGGTTACTATAAAAATGATAGATTATATTTTTGCCATAAAAATATTCGAACAAATAATATAAAAAAATACGCAGAACATTTGACTGTTGCTACTAGTTATCCCAAATTTATTAGAAATACAAGAATAAAGGCTAAATATGATAAAACACCAATTAAAATACTGGATCCATCTAGCATACCGGTTGAACCGGAATTAAATATTGTTACTTCACTTATGCCGGCTATTGCAATGTTTGCATTGGTTGTGGTTTTAAGAGGAATCCTAAGCGCTACAGGAGGAACATTTGTATTATTTAGTATTTGTTCGATGGGACTTGGAGTCATTACTTCAATCGTTAGTATTTTTGAAAAAAGAAAAAAATACAAAAAGGAATGTGATGAAAGAAAAATAAAGTATTTAACCTATATTGATAATAAAAGAGCTGAAATTGAAACTGCTCGAGAAGAAGAATTGAAATGTCTTAGGCAGCAATATTATAGTATTGAACAGGATATCGAGCATATAGAATCATTTTCACCAGTTCTTTTTGATAGAATTCCTGAGGATTCGGACTTTTTGGATTTGTATTTAGGCGTAGGAGCGATAAAAGCTTCCAAGATAATAGATTATAAATACCAAGAGAAATTAGAGATTGGCGATGACTTGGCTATAATTCCATCAGAATTGGCTAAAGAATACTTAAATATAAAGGATGCTCCTGTAACAATCCCTTTAAAAGAAGCAAATGCGGTTGGGGTTGTCGGAAAATCAAGTGAACAGTATATAATGATGAAAAATATGCTTATAGATTTGGTTAGTCGCCAATATTATGGGGATTTGAGTATATATGTGCTTCTTGAAAATGATACACAAAAGTATGATTGGATTAAATTTCTTCCATATTTGCAGTGTGGTTGTGCTCCACGTAAAATAGTTTGTGACATGGAGAGCAAGAATAATGTATTTGAGAATCTTTACAAAGAATTAACATATAGGAGTGAGAGCAAAAATCAGTTTGGTTACAACGTTGTATTTGTAATGACTGAGCATGGAATAAAAAATCATCCTATATCTAAATTTATTGAGAAATCAGCTGAGTTAAATACGGTTTTTGTCTTTTTTGAACCTAATGTAGAATTGTTACCATTACACTGTTCAAGAATTATTGAAATCCAATCTGAAAATACTGCTATTGTTTATGAGGCTACAAATAGACTGGAAAAAACAGAATTTGTTTTTTCCAGCATATCGAATGAACAAATGCAAAAACTTATTGAAAAAATTGCACCTGTTTATTGTGATGAAATTAGTTTAGAAGGATCTTTGAGAAAAAGCGTTTCGCTATTTGAACTGTTAGGCATATATGATGTTAATGACATTGATTTAAAAAAAAGGTGGGAGCAATCTAAGATATATGATTCAATGGCAGTACCACTTGGTGTGAACGTGAAAGATGATATTGTTTTTTTGAATCTACATGAAAAATATCATGGACCGCATGGACTTGTAGCGGGTACAACAGGATCAGGAAAAAGCGAAATTTTACAGACATATATATTAGGGGCAGCTACACTTTTTCATCCATATGAAATAGGTTTTGTAATAATAGACTTTAAAGGTGGAGGAATGGTTAATCAGTTTAAAAATCTTCCTCATTTAATAGGAGCTATTACTAATATTGATGGAAAAGCAATTGAACGTTCATTAAAGTCTATTAAGGCTGAATTGCTAAAACGTCAGACTTTATTTGCAGAAGCAGAAGTTAATCATATTGATAAGTACATAAAGGCTTACAAAGAGGGAAAAGTTAAAACGGCACTCCCGCATCTTGTGATTATTGTTGATGAGTTTGCTGAACTAAAGGCAGAACAACCAGAATTTATGAAAGAGCTTATTAGTGCAGCTCGAATTGGACGAAGCCTAGGTGTTCATCTTATACTTGCGACGCAGAAACCGGCAGGGCAAGTAAATGAGCAAATATGGAGTAATTCCAAATTTAAACTTTGTTTAAAAGTTCAGACACAAGAAGATAGTAATGAGGTACTAAAGTCACCGTTAGCAGCTGAAATTAGAGAACCTGGACGGGCGTATTTGCAAGTAGGAAATAACGAAATGTTTGAATTGTTACAATCGGGATATTCTGGAAGCCCAGAAAAAAGTGATATGGGAAATCAAAAGTCCTTTGATATTTATGAATTGGATTTCAAAGGAAATCGAAAACTTGTTTATCGACAGAGACCGCAGAAGACAACAAGCTCCCGTACACAGTTAGAGGCGATTGTATCATATGTTCATGACTATTGTGATAAGATGCAGATTAAAAAATTACCAGAAATTTGCTTACCACCTTTAAGTAATTTAATTGCTTTTGATAATGGGCGATATGAAAATATGAAAAATCCAGATATGAGTATCACCATAGGAGTATATGATGATCCAGATCATCAGATACAAGAAAAAGCTACTGTAAATATCGGAACTTCTAATACAATGATAATTGGTTCATCTCAATATGGAAAAACTAATTTAATAGAAGATTTGATTAGAGGATTAGCGGAGAACTATACACCAAAGGATGTAAATCTATATATTGTAGATTTTGCATCAATGGTATTGAGAAATTTCGAGGGACTGGCACATGTAGGTGGCGTTGTTTGCCCTTCTGATGATGAGAAACTTAAGAATTTGTTTAAGTATTTAAATGATCAAATTAATTTAAGGAGAGAAGCGCTTTTAGCTGTTGGTGTAAGTTCATTTATAGCATATAGGGAGGCTGGATATACTGATTTCCCTCAGATTATTTTATTTATAGACAACTTTACTGCGTTAAAAGACTTATATTTGCAAGACAATGACATATTGCTAACATTATGTCGAGAAGGAGTATCGGTGGGTATAACTGTTGTAATAGCAAATTCACAGACTAGTGGATTGGGATATAAGTATATGTCTAACTTTGCAACAAGAATATGCTTGTTTTGTAATGAACCAAGTGAATATTCTTCTGTATTTGGAGCGTGTCGCATGAGGCCTGACGAGGTACCTGGAAGATGTTTAGTTGAGGTTGATAAGACAATTTATGAATGTCAAACTTTTATGGCTTTTGAAGGTGAAAGGGAAATTGAGAGAGTTCAGAAAATGCAAAAGTTTGTTGTTGATACAAATAAGCAATATAAAGGAATGCGAGCTAATCCAATTCCTGAGATTCCGGCACTGCTTGGAGAAACATATATTAGTGATAATTTTATTGGAACATATGATGATAAAAAACAGATTATTGGAATTAGCTATGATACGGTTTCGCCTGTATTTTATGAAATTCAGAAGAATAATCTGCTAGCTATCTGCGGTGGGGATAATTCTGGAAAATCTAATTTTATAAGATATATTACACATATGATGCAAAGAACATACTCGGATATAGAAATATTTGTAATGGACAATTATAAAAAGAAACTGGAATCATTAAGGAAAAATTGTTCAGTATATGATGTGTCCGGTGAACAATGCAAAGATGTATTAATAAATCTTGATGTATATTTTCATAATAAATATCAGCAATTAGTAGCGGGTGATGATATAAATAGTGCATGGAAACTTCTTATTATTAATAATGAGGATGTGTTCCAAACAATTAGTGGAGATAAAGCAGCCCTTGCAGCATTTAAGAACATTATAGGAAAGTATAAAATGTTGAATGTTTTAGTTGTTTTGGGAAATGTACCAAATGCACAGGTTGTGTATGGGGCACCGGAAATTTATAAGATTGTTAAAGAAAGTAGAAATATTCTATTATTTGATAATTTAGATAATTGCAAGATTGTTGATGTGTCGCTTACGACTGTGAGACGTAACAAGAAAAAAGTAGAAACTGGAGATGCTTTTTATTTAGTTGGAAATGAATGCTTTAAAGTAAAAACTCCAATAGCAATTCAATAATCTAGGTATGATTGCGTAAGCAATTATATAAATAAATTTTATTCAATAAGGAGGAAACAAAATGGCATCAGGACAAATTAGAATGACACCTGACACAATGAGAACTCGCGCAGGAGAATATCGAACAGAATCAGAAAATGTTCAGGGAGTTATTGAGAAGATGGATTCTTTGCTGGAAACATTACTTACCGAATGGGAAGGTGCTGCATCAGAAGCGTATGCAAATAAGTTTAATGAATTACGTCCTTCATTTGTTGCTGCAAAAGAGTTAATTGATGATATTGCAACAGCATTAGATAAGACAGCAGAAGCAGTTGAATCCACAGACAGTCAGATAGCAAGTCAGTTCAGTATGTAAAGCAATTAAAAATACATAAAAAGAGGACTAGCAGTTACGGTCTGATAAACCTTCTGCATCGGTGAATGGTGCAGAAGGGATTATTAAAGTAGGTGAATATATGAGAACATATGATGATATTGAATACAATTATCATGAGTACCCGAATAATGAGGTTTATATAACATTAGGAATTAATATTGGGGTGGCTACAAGATATTTTTTGATAGATAGTAAAGAAGTGTATATTAATAACCTTGCTTTTGCAAATGTTTTTTCCAATTATATGAAATTACTTTTGGGAGAAAGAGTAATAATAGATGTCGGAAGAACAGTAACAACAATTATATATACAGCAGATAAATCAAATTGGGTAAATGATTTTATTTGTTTTTTGAATATCATATATATAAATGATATAGATGTTGATCTGTTAAAAAATGCATTAGAAGGATCGAAAGCTAAATTTGAAAGAGTATATAAAGACGGAGAATTTAGAGCTTTGTATAAGTCATATGAATATGCAGATACAAATAAGGGGTATAAATTACACGATTTAATAGAAAACTTACAGGAATTAAATGTAGAAGAATTTGTAAATGGATATAAAAAGTTAATTGTTCCAGATAATTGTAGTTTGTTTGTTAACGGAAATTTGAGTGGAATATCTCAGAAAGAAAGAGAAAAAATAGATAATATTTTGAAAAATATTACCTGTACAGTAGCTCTCGGAGGAAAATTAAATAATCCGTTGTTGAAAGACAATGCACATTTGTTTGAATTATCACGTCAGGATGTGAATATGGATATATTATCTTTTGGGTTTGAAAAAACTGTAAGTATGATGGACAAAATGATTTACTTGCTATTTGAAACAGATAAAATACCAGGATATAGTAAAGAAATTCATCTTGATGAATTTGATAGTTCTTTAATTGTTAAAACCGAAGAAGTATTAAAGTTACAGAATTATTTTAAACGTCCTGAAACAAGTTCTCAATTTGATATAACTAAAGCAAGTTTGGCTGGAAAATATAATCAGTGGATAGAAGAAAATCCGATTAGATTTAATATGATGGTAGTAGAAATGCGGCTTAATAATATCGCATACACAGAATTATTGGATACTATGGTAAAACTACAGTATGAAGATTATGCAAATATTGCATCTAAAATCAGACCAATCGTTACAGAAGCACAAATAGTTATGAGGAGGTGATTTAATGGCAGAGTTTTTACTTAAACCGAATGAATTTCAGAAGCAGGTTGATTCATTTAAAGCTGCGACAGACACGGTTACAACTTTGAAATATGAATTAGAAAAAGAGGGAGTAAGTTTAAATTCTATTGATAAGTATGCTGAATGTGTTGCGGCAATGAATGAGTTGATTATGTCATTTGGAGAATTCGCAAAACTAGATGCAAATTCAATGCAACAAATAAAGGCAAAATGGATGAATACAGATGGAGAAATTGCCACTAAAACGCTTGGAGAAATATTCATGGATAAGATAACAGGAAAATCATAAAATCGGAGGTGATTTAGATTATGGCTTCAAATGGTTCATTAAAATTAAAATCAACATCCCTTTTGAATATGTATAATATCATTAATACATACGAATCAACAGTTCAGGAAGCTTTGTATTCTCAATATAAATCAGCATACAAATTAACTGTCACTAATTATATGCGGGGGGATGCGGCAGACGCATTTAAATTATATTTTTCACAGGGTACAGTAAATATGATACAAGGGATTCTTGATATTTCTTCTGAAATGACAATGATAATTCAATTAATTACTGAAGCTTTTTATCAGTTTGAGGGGGCAACGAATGGTGTTATTATAGAGGCGCAGTTAGATGATTTGAATACAACGTTGGATGGAAATAAGAGAAACTATGATGGAATGAATAGTGAAATCGCAACAGTCATGGGAATTGCAGCACAATATATAAGTACTGTAAACATAGGATTTTCAGATGTTGATGAGGCATACAAAAGTGTAAATAATTCTATTAAACAAATACGTGAAAATATGTATAGCGTAGATGCAGATGCTTTGATTGCAGCAGAAGAATTACTTACACGAATTCAAGAGTTAAAAAATCAAATAACACAAACGATGGGTTTATGTTATAAGGATGGAAATTTTATACCATCAAATGCATCTTCATTATCAAAACAAAATTGGTATTCCGAGCAAAGTAATACAACATTAAATTTAATGTTGGCAGAGGATCCTTTTGAATATGAAGCTGGTGCAGTTTCTGTTTCGGAGGATCAATGGGCTGCTGGAATATGCTCTGATGTTTATGCGTATGCAGGATATTCTTTTTTAAGTGCATCATATGAAAACGGTTTGGAAAAAGGAACGGCATTTATGAAAGCTAGAGCCTCTGTGTTAAATTTAAATGGTTATGCTCAACTTACAGATTATATTAAGGCTCAAGGAGAAGCAAAGGCTGTATATGGAGATGTTGATGCTAAAATAGGAGCAGGTGATGGATATTTTGGAGCACATGTAAAGGCAGAAGCTGGTGTTATTAAGGTTAATGGATCTGTTGTTGGTGGGTCAGATAACTTTAATGGTTACATAAAGGGCGATGCACAAGTGTTAACAGCAAATGGAAAAGCTGCATTTGAATTTGAAGATGATGGAGTATATTCAGTTGGTGTTGATGCAGGAGCTACATTAGCGTCAGCAAGTGCAGAAGCAGGCTTTAACTTCTTGAGCTATAAAGTATATGATGGGACTGCAACAGGGACTGAAAAAGATGATTTGTTTAAGCTGTCAGTGAGTGCAAGTGCGGATGCTGGGGGCAGTTTTGCAATATATTCAGAAAGCAAAAAAGCGATAGAAACAGATTTGATTAATATAAATGCGACATCATTCAAGATAAAAGGAAGTTTCTTAGCAGGCGGTTGTATACAGGTCACTGTACCAACTCCGTATTTCAAATGGCCGTGGTAGGAGGAAATTTTTATGGCAGATACACTGGACGAATTACAAAGAAATTTAAAAAGACTTGCTTCTAATATTGCAAATAAAAATAATGAAAGACAAGGGTATTTGAATCAAGCAGATGAGATTCAGAGGGTTTATAATAGATTGTTACAAGATAAAAAAACAATAAAAGGATTTCGAAAAGATATTAATTCTTTTTGCAATAAATCATATAGTGACTTTAAAGGGAATAACTTTAAATTTACATATAAACCAGCCGTAAAAGACTTGAGGGATGCATATGATGATGTGATTAGAAATATAGACTCAAATTTAGATGCTTTGAACAATAAGATTTTGGAATATAAGAATGAAGCATCGAACTGCTTAGGACCAATAGGTATGTTGCAATCAGCATACAATTCAGTCAAGACGCAAATTCAAAATTGGACAAATTAAGGGTGGAGCGTATGGAAAATATAATTATAAAACTAGCAAATGCCCATCGAAATCAGCTTAGAGATTTTGATGTAAAGAGAGAAATAAAAAGTGTACAAGAATATATAAATTCTTTAAAATTGAGATTTGATGATAATACAGTATGTTTAGTGTGTCTACGAGGATATTATGATGATTTCACTAAAAAAACAAATATTGCATTTGTTTTTATTAATCAGTTGGGAAAACCAATCAAAGAGCTTCATGGGGAAATAAGAATTAATGTTGAGTCAAAAGAAGTAAAATTTGCTAAGACAACCATAGACTTTGATGAAAAATTTATAGGAATATTGCAACATAATGAAGGAATGCTTGTCCATATAGATATACCAACAAGAGGTCTTTGTTCGGATACTTTGTTTACAACAAATGAACTAAATGTACAATTCACGAATGTTCGTATAACATATGTAGACGAGGAGGTGATAGAATGAAAAACATTAAAGGCATACTTAGTTTAACATTAGTAATAATTTTTTTAGTAGGATGTTCAAGTACAGAAACGATGACAGCTAATGAATTTAAAAAAAGTATGGAAAAGAAAGGTTTTACTGTTGTTGATCAAACAGCTTCAGCAGCTGACTCAACATATCAAAAGATATATGTTGCAGTAGATGATAAAAAATACTCATTTGAGTATTACTTTATGAATAGTGCTGAATCGGCTGATGTGGTATATCAATATGCGGTTACAAATCTCGGTGATACATATAAAGATGTGGAAAATGCTACGATTTTGGAAAAAGAAAAACAGAATATTTCGGACTACAGCGTAAGTGCATCTGATTATTATTGTAGAGTTTTAAAAAAGGAAAATACAGTATTATATGTGACAGCATACCATGATTATGAGGATGAGGCAAAAAGTGTTGTTAAGGAATTGGGGTATAAATAATGTTTGTATTTAAGAAAAAAAAATGCACAGAAGAAACGATTGGATTTATAAAAAAGAAACGATGGAATGGTGATTTATGGTTTCTGACAGTGGAATACAGTGTAGATGGAAAAACGTATATAGTAAAAGAACAGTTAACGTATCATATTACAAAAAAACATAAAATAGGTAGTATTCCTGTGGGAGTTCATGCAAGTTCGACAATTGAAAATATCGAAGTAGGAGCGAGTATACGTGTTAGGTATAATCCAAACAAACCAAAGCAAAGTTATTTGCCAGAGAACAATGGATATCATATCTCATAATCTTTTGCAGTCAAAATCGCAGAAAATTAGTTGAGCTAATAGTTAAAGTTTGAATAGGAAGTTCAGGATGGTAAGAAATTGCACATGACAAAAGTGATTAATAGAATGATATGTTGCATATACTGGAAGTTGGATGATGAGGATTGAAGTGCTATAACAGTTTGGAAGGCCAATATTAATTATGAAACAATTTATGGAAAAGACCGTCTTGAAAAGATCTTTGGGAATGAGAGCTTTGGCGGTCTTTATATCTGTTTATTGTATTTGAGAAAGTCGTTTCTATGTTCCTGTTTTCTGAACTGGTAGCCTTGTGAGTTGAGGGTGTCAACTTTCAGGGCAATCAGGTTGATGTCAGAGTGCATGGCTTTGGCAATCTGCTGAATATCATATCCATCTTTTATGTACTCAATAATCGTATCGTCCGGGAGAGAAGCTTGTGCTGCAAAAACATTGGCTTCATATTCCATGCGGTTCTCACGCATATCAAAAATATTAAATTCCTGAAATCCTCCGTTCAAAGACGCTTCCTGGCGATGGAGCATGTCATGCCCAATCTCGTGCCAGAGGACGATCTGTTCAATTACCGGGTGCAAACCGTTCTGAAGAAAAATAAAGCGGTTCTTCAGGATAACTTTGTATGCTCCACGTTGCTTTTTAAAATCTCGGTAGAGAATATTGATGCCAAGTTCTTCGGCAATTCTGTATGGATCACGAGTGCCACATTTCTTAATTAGTCTGTTCACGATTGTGACAATCTCATCTTGTGTGTAATATCCCACAACGGTTCACCTCCTAGTAGTGCCATTATAACGGATAGTTTCACTATCCCATATGATAAAACGTATGCTGTCCTATAAAAAGGACACAACACCATAAGAGGTTACTCGTCTTTCCGATATTTTTTCGGTGTATATTTTTTGTTATTTTTCTTTGCAATCAGGTATGCTTCCTGAATAGCGTCAACCATTTCTCGCATATCTTCGTCAGCCATTTCTCCTCCGGCAAATAATCCGGTTACCTCAGCAAGAAGTTCTTTTGCTTGTTTAACTCCTCTGCGTCCATAGTTATCTTCCACATTGGCGATAAATGCTTCATCCTCAGATAAGAGGTAGTTGATATTCACGCCAAGAGAATCTGCAAGTTTCTGGTATCGTTCTGTCCCTCTCGGACGGGAACTGTCATTCTCATAAGAACTGATCACTCTGCGGCTGACACCGATTTGCTTTGCCAGCTCATCTTGACTTAATCCGAGTCGGTTCCGTTCATTTCTAACTTTTTCGCCGAATGTCATCTTGATTATTCACTCCTTTAAAATTGATGAAGTTTAACTTCTCACAATCTCTTGACAAGAGAAGTTGAAATGCATATAATAACAAGTGAGAAGTTTAACTACTCATAGTTTACATTAAACTTCTCGTAAAGTCAAGGGAGTTGAGCAGAATGCCACGAGATATTTTACATTGTGATATGAATAATTTTTATGCAAGTGTCGAGTGTATGCTTGACCCTGCCCTGAAGAAATATCCGGTTGCTGTCTGCGGTTCTGTGGAAGAACGACATGGAATCGTACTGGCGAAGAACTACAAAGCGAAAGCCTTTCAGGTGCAAACAGGCGATGCAGTTTGGCAGGCACAGCAGAAGTGTCCGGGATTAGTCGTTATTCCACCACACTATGAGGAATATATCAAATATTCCAAACTCGCAAGAAACGTGTATGAGAGATATACCGATCAGGTGGAACCGTATGGTATGGATGAGTGTTGGTTGGATATTACGGGAACAAGAAGTCTGTTTGGTTCGCCGGAGAAGATAGCAAATGAAATTAGGGAAACGATCAAGTTTGAACTGGGATTGACCATTTCGGTCGGTGTTTCTTTTAATAAGATATTTGCAAAGCTGGGTTCTGATATGAAGAGGCCTGATGCAGTGACAATCATACCAAAGGATAGCTTCAGGGAAAAGATATGGGGACTTCCCGCTGCTGATCTGCTCGGTGTTGGCAGAGCAACGCAGCGTGTTTTAAATAATTATGGTATTCATACGATCAGAGATTTGGCAACGACCAATCCTGAGTTCTTACGCAGCCAATTAGGAAAAAACGGAGTTGCATTATGGAATTATGCAAATGGCAATGACCTTTCCCTTGTTGCCAGAAAAGACTTCGTATCTCCGATGAAAAGCGTAGGACATGGGATTACAACGGTCAAAGATCTGGAGAAACCAGAGCAGGTGTGGGCTGTGTTTCTCGAACTGACCCAGGACATCGGACATAAACTCAGGGTACATGAACTGAGTGCCGAGGGAGTCGCAATTCACATCAGAGACAATACACTTAGTACAAGGCAGTGGCAGACAAAGTTAGACTTGCCGACACAGTCATCAATGATTATTTCCAAAAGAGCATTTCAGCTTTTTGAAGCTAAATACGGGTGGCATCATCCGATCCGCTCCGTTACGGTTCAGGCAATCAATCTTATCCCTCAAGACACGCCCCGTCAGATAGGATTATTTGTGGACATTGAAAGACAGGAAAAATTAGAGAGACTTGAGAAGTGTATTGAAACAATCCGTAAGCGTTTCGGTAAGGACAGCATAAGGAATGGAGTTCTGTTACAGGACTTGCAGCTACCACCGGAAAAAGCGGAAATCACTATGCCGACGGGAATGGTCGGTTAAGGAGGGCTTATTGTGATTAAAGAAGTAGACATTGGTAGTGAAGTGGCAATACCAGAACAGCTTCTGAAAGGATGCAGTGACAGTGTCGTTGCATTTGTTGCAGACGATGGTAATCACTTTACAGATTATGGAATTTTTGAAGGCATGATTTTGTTTTTCGATACGAAGAAATCTTTTGAGAAAGGTCGCCTGTCATGTTATGTCAATGAGCAGGATAATGACCAACCGAAGTATAAGGTATCGGACAAGGATATGGATGGATATAGACATTATGGAAGATTAGTAATGATGATGAGAAGTTACGAGGTATAGCAATGGGATGTGAAGGACGAAAAGTATATGTCGAAGTAAATGTTACACACAGAGCAGATGGTTCTGCACGACCGAACTTCATCTATTTTGAAAATGACGAAAAATATGAGATTGATCGAGTAATACAAAAATGCAGGGCAGCCGCCACAAAGGTCGGAGGTACTGGCATTCGCTATACGGTCCAGATTTGCGGACAGCAGGCATTTCTGTTTGATGAAGAAAATGGAAAGTGGTTTGTTGAAGCAAAGTCCTGATCTATAGGAGGGATGTTTAATTGAAACGCTTATCAAGAAATGATATAGAAGCAATCGCTGAAAAGTATGTGAAGGCATACTTAGAATTGCCAGAGATTAAGTCAGCACAGGTGTATCGCATTGAACCGGAAATCATGTTGGAAAAAGTTCTCGGTCTGAATGTCGAATATATGCATCTGTCATACGATGGAAGTATTCTCGGAATGACTTCTTTCGGGGAATTGGGAGTGCAGGTGTTTGAAAATGACGATGAAGAAGCCTTTTTCTTCTTAGATGGAAAGACTGTTCTTGTGGAGTCTGACCTGAATTACGATAACAAATCCAAAGGCAGAAAGAATTTTACACTTATGCATGAAGGAACGGCAACTCTTTTCTTTTGTGTAGATAGAGTTGTACTTGTAAAGAAGGAAAAGCTAGCAAAAAATCCCGTTTTCCCATATTCCCATAACAAAAATGCGTGTTATACTTAAGAAAATTAGAAAGATGTAGGAGATGAAGCACATGATAGAGATCGATTGGGATAAAATACGAGAGAACACTCTAAAATTAGTTTGTGGTTATCGAGATACATATGCGGGTAAAGAATGGAAATGCAGAGAGCTACAAGAAAAAAATGGACAGATACGAACAGAAATAGAACGAATATTTAAGTATATACAAAGTTCAAATTCTGAATTATCTTGGTTTCAAGGAAAAGTATCGGATGATATACTATCAAATTATATTGCAGATTGGATAACTAAAAAATTCACACATAGAAATTTATTATCGCAGCAAAATTTTGAAGGAATGCATTATGATTTTACGAGTCTTATTGCAGAGCATGAATCTGCGGAGGATTATTGTAAAGATTCAGACGAGTTGAATTCAAAGATAAAAATATATCAAGAACAATATGAAAAAATAGAATCATTTTTTGCTCCTCAAGAAATGATTGGAACAATTCAAAGAATAATTAAGAGCAATAAGGGATTGGATTATTCTTGTACATTAAGAAAATTACAGGAGTGTTCGGACTTGATTCTGTAAAATTTATTGGTGGAGAAACAGTTGCCAATGTATTTTGGGTTGGAACAGTTAAATTATAAGAGAATTACTGAGTATATGAAGATAGCGGAACTTATAATAGAGGAAGTATTAAATTCTATAATCATTACATTTTATAACAATGAACAAGAGGAACGATTGAAAGCTATAATAATGGCTGAAGGCATATTTAATAACGAAATGGATATGGAGATTGAACGCTGGGGGAAAAAATTATCAAAGTGTAAAGATAAATCAAGAGGGAAAAAGGGAAGCATTAGCGGATCAAGCATATGTTTTGAAGCAGCAATATAAAGCGTATGCAGAAGAAGCTACTCAGATTGAGCAAATGCTTGAAAAGGACATTGATTCACATAAAACTTTCTTTGAAAATCCAAAGCCATTCCATTATGGATTAGCAAAACTGTATTCAAATAAAAAACAATTAATAATGGACTTAAAAGAAAATGATATGGTCTCAGGGGGTGATTATAAGCGTTTAGAAAAAGCAAAGAGATATATAGAATGGGCAAATTTAAAAGGGGAAGCTACTATTCTGTTAATGCAGATATTAGAGGAAATTCGGATTTTGATGTTAACTTAATAGCAGAGGATCAAAAAATTAAATTTAAAAATATATCGTATTCAACAGATTCAGACGGAGCTCTTTCGTTTGGGGTTGAAGGAAATACTGATGAAGAAGTGAGTGTATCAGTTTCATCGGATAGAACGAGTTTTTCAATCAATAATAGTGGAGAACTTGAAGGTTCTGCTACAATGAAAGTTGGAAAAGATACTTATACTGTGAAAGACAAAATGTCTTTAGAAGAAGTGTCCTTTGAAGAATCAATTAAGACAGAAGATGAGGTGGGATCGATTACATCAACTATAGGGATAAAAAGGAAAAATGATAATGGATGGACACCATTGCCAGTACCGGCTGTAGAGCCTGAACCGATACAACTTCCTCAATTCGAAGCACCAGATATCAATTGGGGCTATGTTGCGGCAGGAGTTGCAGTAGGAGTTATAATAGCGGGAGCCATTGTTTTAGCTCCTGAAACTGGAGGAGCATCTTTAGTTGCTCTTGCGGTAGTTTAAAAAATTGATTTAGACAGGAGAAGAAAAAATGATGATGTTTTTTTTAGAAAAAAATATGAAAAAATGGAAAATAGGTATAAGTGTAATGCTAGTGTTATGCATATTTATGTTAACGGCATGTGGAAGTAAAAAAAGTGTTGATAATAAATCGACACAGAATGCGGGCGATTGTATTACAGTTTCTATTCCGGAATCATTCGAAAGTTTGTCTGGTATGAATGCAGATAATCTTATGGATTATTTAAAAACTAATGGTGATGGAAACTATGAAGAACTAAAAATTGCTGATGGACTAGTTAAGATTTCAGTTACAGAAGAACAGGCTAATTATTGGAAGAATTATGCTAAAGATAAGGTAGATGCACAGTTATCGACTTTAACGAATGTCAGTTCTAAGTATAGTGCATCCTGCAGTGATTCTTTTGATGTGATTAATGTATATTATGACACTATAATATCGTTCAAAGAAGCCTTTGCATATGTTGGGAAAACAGCTATTTATTGTGCTTTATATCAACTTTTTAATGGGCAGAAAGATTATACGATTACTTTAGATGTTTATAATGTAGATACAGGAAAATTAGTTGCTGGAGGTAATTTAGAAAAGGATGATGTTTCATATGGTGATACAGAATGGAAAGCCAGTTATATACTTGATGATAAAGAAGCTGGTGAACTTGAATCGAAATATGAGGATGAAGGAGAAGTGATTGATATAAAATCATCCTTTATTGATGGAATGAGTGTAATCAATATTCTTCAGGCAGCAGCTGGAAACGATTATCAATATATTTATATAGATAGTGATGGCACTGTTCAATTAAAAGTTACAGAGTCGCAAAAAAATACTTTGATCGAAAATATGAATCAATATTTAAGTTCTGTAAGTGAGCAGTTTAAGAATTTAGGAGATGGATATGATATAAGCTGGAATACTGATTTTTCTGAAATCAGCTATAAGTTTGATTCTGCTCTTAGCAAGCAGGATCAGAGTAATTATTTTACATATACAGAAACTATAGGTATGCTAAATCAATTGCTAAAAGGGGATAGTAATTCCTATTATATTGATCTTAGTATTTATAACAGTTCTTCAGGTGAATTGGTTTCAAAGGGTAATACTAAAGATGGAATTACATGGAATATAGGAGAATAATTATGCAAATGAATTATTATGAGAATTTATGGATTGAATTACCTGACGGTATACAGAAAATGACAGAGGATGAGAAAAAGTTATTTTTATCCACAGATGTCATTAGATTTTGCATGGATAGATAAAAATAGTTCTAACATCTACTGCATAAAACGCCAGTTAGAAGTGAGTTTAGAAAAGAAAAATGTAAAAAGTAGAATTGCAGCATATGATGAGTATTACAAAAGAATGTGTCCAGGTTATCAGCGTGGAGAAATATTAATGAGAAGGGAGAAGCTTTTTAATTTAGGAATCTTGTCTTATAAAACTAATACTCCAAAAAGTATGAGATTTAATGTTTTGGGATTAATGAATTATATGAATACGGAACTGTTGATTGGAATGAGTTGCGACTTGGAAAATGCTTTTGATGCATTGCCAAAATTCACAGCAATGCTACAATCAATAGAAGTAAATGAATAAAGGATGACGAAGTATGGATAAATATGACTGGATTACCACGGTATTCTCTGACTGGGCTTTTACCTTTGTTACCAGCTTTCTGTATTATCAGGATTATGATACGTTGGAGGAAGCAGAACGGAATGTATACCGAAAAGGAATGGAATGTTTTGGCGGCATTGCACCGACTTACCACATAGAACTTTTGGATAAGCCCACCATTGTCTGGGATTTCCATTCCCTGATGCTCGCCATTCAGATGATGTTTTCCTTTATGATAACGGATGAAAACTCTACGCTGAAACTGTGCAAGCACTGTGGAAAGATATTTGTAGCCAGCCGCTCCAATGTGCAGTTCTGTTCTCCGCAATGTAAAAATCAGCATAATGTATATAAGTGTCGGGCGAAAAGGGAGGATTCCGAATGAACAATAATAAAGATGAAATAGTTTTATTTGAAAATGGAGAATTAGCATTGGAAGTAAATGTATCTCCTCAACTGGAAACGGTATGGCTGTCCTCAAATCAAATGGCACTTCTTTATGGCAGGGATGAAAAAACCATTCGAAAGCATGTCAACAAGATTTTTACCGATGGAGAACTGGAACGAGAGAGCAACACGCAAAAAATGCGTGTTGCTGGTGTCAGTCAGCCGGTTGCTTTCTATAACCTCGATGTCATCATATCCGTTGGATACCGTGTCAATTCAAAGCAGGGCATCGCTTTTCGTAAATGGGCAAACTCCATCCTGAAGCAATACATAATTCAGGGATATGCTGTGAATGCTAACCGTATGAACCAACTCGGTGAGGTGATACGGATTATGAAGCGAACAGAAAACAGTCTGGATGCAAAGCAGGTGCTTTCGGTAATTGAAAAATACAGTCTTGCCTTGGACTTGCTGGATGATTATGACCACCAGACAATGAAACGACCGGACGGAAACAAGGCAGTCTATATACTGTCATATGAAGAATGCAGACAAGTCATTGACAGTATGAAGTTTTCAACTGATTCCGATTTGTTTGGCAATGAAAAGGATGATTCCTTTAAGAGCAGCATCGGTAATATCTATCAGAGCTTTGCAGGTCAGGATATTTACCCGACACTGGAAGAAAAAGCTGCAAATCTTTTGTATTTCATAACAAAGAATCACAGCTTCTCCGATGGCAACAAACGAATCGCAGCAACAATGTTTCTGTATTTCCTTGATAAAAATGGCATCCTGTTTGCTGATGGAAACAAGCTGATTGACGATCATACACTTGTAGCACTGACGATTATGATTGCAGAATCAAAACCAGATGAAAAAGAAATGATGATAAGCGTGATTATGAACTGTATTTGCGGATAGGCAAGATTTTGGCAGCTGATGCATTCATTTATAGCTTAATGGTTGTGGATAATGTACTGCGAAGTATTTGAGATAGAGGAAGTAGGAACACAATGATTTATTTAAGTAGTTTTATGTTGAGTAACAAACAAGTGAAAAATCCGAATATATATCCCTATAATGTTTTTCGTGGAAAATATATTGAACCATTTGTATTTTCACCTATTACAGTTTTTTACGGGAATAATGGTTCGGGAAAATCTACATTATTGAACATAATTGCAAATAAACTTCAACTAAAAGGTAAAGAATATGCTACAAGTAATTCTTTTGGAATCGTAGATTATTGTAACGCATTTTCAAATGAGTGTTCGTATAGTCTGGGTGAAGACGATTTTGGATTCGTTATAAAACAAGAAGAATATATTAAATTTGCACAGGAAAAATATTCGAACGGAGAAACTTCAATGCAATACTTTGAAGAATATTTACAACCAAATGCACTATATCTTCTTGACGAACCAGAGGTTTCTCTTTCACCCTCTAATCAGGTGCTTTTAGCAAATGAAATTAACAAGTTGGCAAGGTTACTGGAATGTCAATTTGTTATTGCAACACACTCACCTTTTATGCTTGGTACACTAAATGCCAAAATATATAACATAGATACGAAAGAATACGATGTAGTAAAATGGAATGAATTAGAAAATGTTCAATATTTTTACAATTTTTTCAAAAAGCACGAACAGGAATTTGAGGAGGTTATACATGAAAGCGGCGAATGAATTCTATTGGGTGCTATTGCTGATCATATCTGTGCTTGGTCTGCTTGGCGTGATTTTCCTATGTATTGGCACTGCACTATATGCAAGAGAGAAGCGAAAGAGAGCCTCCTGCACACAACAAGTCATTGCATCAGTGACCGACATACAGCACCGGGCAATCGGCGCCTCCGGCTACACCGATGCCGATGAAGTGAAGATGATGTCATGGTTTCCTGTTTATGAATACAGCGTTCATGGCACAGTGCTGAGAAAACGAGCATCTGTAGGAACAGTGAGACCAGAGGTATCCGTCGGTCAAAAGGTCAACCTTTACGTTAATCCAAACCATCCAGATGAATTCTACTCTCCTGCCGATAAATCAGCTTTCGTGCGAAAAGTGTTTATTGGTGTGGGTGCACTATGCGTAAGTGTTGCCTTGGTTCTCGGAGTGGTTCTATGCATGAAGTAATGGAGCGATAAAGAGCCATTAGATATACAGCTAATTTTGAAGATAGATTATTGAGAACTATAATTTTCAGTTTGCATATTTCAGCAAAAGTTGTATATTTAAATGGGAGAAAAAAGAATGTAGAATTTAAGATTAAAAAAACTAATATTAGATGTGGTAGATAATCAATTACGGGACAATGATCCGCCGTCAACAAAAGAAGCATACCAAAAACTGCTTGATGCAGGATATTCTATGCGGGAAGCGAAAGAAAAAATCGGTGCGGTAGCACTGACAGAGATTTATGATGTGATGAAAGAAAAGCAGTCATATGATGAAAAGAGGTATACGAATGCATTGGCTGAAATGGTTCAGCATAGTATTGATTTTGAAGATACACATAAAATAATTACTGAGTGTCAGTGAAGTGATGGAATCACAGGATTATGAATATCCGGTGGAGGCATGGCTTCAGGATATGGAAATGGAACTGGGAAATGCAGGTGAATACGAAAAACGTCTGGAGTTTTGTAACAAAGTGTTGGAAATGTTTGACTGGACGTATGTTGCCGAGGATGGTTTTCGCTGTGCAGTAGGTGAAGAACTTTATGAAGCAGGAAAAAAAGAAACGAAAATTTATCCAAACGATCCGTGTCCGTGCGGCAGTGGGAAAAAATATAAAAAATGCTGTGGTAGGCGGTAAGCATATGATAACGAGAGAGAAACTGAAGAAATTAAACAAGGAAAATTTGATCGAGCTGATATTGGAAATGTCAGAGCTTTTAACTGAGAACCAGAACAGAAAATATAATCAGATTGTGGCTGGATATTTGACAGATCAGTCAGTGAACTCTCATGATGGGGTTCAGGCAAGAATGTCAGATGAGTTTGTATCCGAAAAAATGGCACAGATCAAAATTTGGATACAGCAGATTGATGAAGGAGAACTCTATCTGAACGCAGATGAATATGAAGATTATTCCAGTGGATATTGGGATAGTGATCTAATTACAGAATATTATGATGAACAGGGGATTGGAGATAAAATTAATACGATGCTCCGGTTTGCAAAAGACTGTGTAGATGACAGGAAATATCAGGAAGCCAGTTTGATCTATGAATGGATCTGGGAGATGGAAGTGTTTGCAGAGGAAGAATATGTTGATCCTGCAGATTTAGAGGTGTTGGTCGAAAAAGAAATAGTGACTGTAGACCTAAAGCAGCTGGCACTTTTGACCCTGTATGTGGATTATCAAGTGAGAGAGCCGGAAGAACGGGCGGAAGATATATATTTATATTTTTCACATTATGCATTTCATGATCTTCATATTGAGGATATGTTCCATGCAGGAAGAGAAAATTTGACGGAAACCGAGCAATTCTGGAATGACTGGATTTCATTGCTGAAGACAAAAAGCGGCGATACAGAGAGCAGATTGCTGAAAGAAGCTGTTTTATATCGTGAGGGAATAGAAGGGCTTGTGAAAATGGCGAATGATAACTATAAAGTACATCCATCTTTGTACCTGGAAGCCATGAACGAGTATGATAAAAATTATGGATATTCCCAAATAGAGAAAATTGGAGAGAATGCAATAGAAAAGATTGATTCTAAGCTGATAATCCGCAGTAAAATAGCATTAAAGGCAGCGTGTGCTTCGTCATATCTTAATCATACAGAAAAGCTAATGCTTTTTTGCTGGGAAAGTTTTCGCTCTGATTCTACGGTAAGAAATCTTTTAAGATTGTTTGCTACAAGGGAAATGGCAGAGCAATATGGTATAAGAGCGGAGAAGGCTCTGGCTTCAAGGATAAAAGGAAATCCGATTACCTCTATAAGAAATTATGAGCTGAATCAGAACATCATTAACAATTATACATATAATGAGTTGAACTTTTATACGGGAAATTTTAAAGCAGTAAAAGCAGTATCAAAAAATCCAAGCGGTTCTTTGGGGTGGAGCAATTGTTTTGTCGGGGAAGGAATTTGCCTGTTTCTTTTATACTTATTTGAAGATGCTGTTCCCTCAAAGGCGGCTAAAGCGGTTGCGAATTCGATAGGCTTTTCGGGCTTGCAATGATTGCCGAAATAAAGGAACAAATGGGTGAAAAGGGGATGCGACAGGAAATTTTTGCCATATATAAAAGAAAATTTCCAAGACATTCTTCATTTCAGACAGAGATGAAAAATTATTTTGGTATAAGAGGTTAAATTTTCACATTGACATTATCCGAAAAAATGATAAAATTAAAACGACGCAAAGAGTTATCTAGCGAATACAGGACCACTTCTTTTGAAGTCGAGGCCATACGGACAGCCGGGTCCGCTGCCGATGGGTATAAGATAGGATACCCTCATTGATTGAGTTAAAAGCTCAAATTTTATAAGTTGGTTACTTCATAACCGAAATGCATGATAGTGCAGACTTGTGAAACGGTCAATTAAGCGTAGTAAAAGTATTGATGCTGTATAAGAGATAACGATTGAAGATTTCAAAGCAAGCTGTGTGTTTACAGCTTGCTTTTTTTTGAGGTGTAAAATGAGAGAAGAACACGAATTGAATCAAAATAAGGCACCGATCTACGAGGCACTGCAGAAATTCCGACAGATGCGGGTTGTGCCTTTTGATGTGCCTGGACATAAACGGGGCCGGGGGAATCCGGAGCTGACAGAATTCTTAGGGGAGCGTTGCATCAGCATTGACGTGAACAGTATGAAACCGCTGGATAATCTGTGCCATCCGATTTCTGTCATCCGCGAGGCGGAAGAACTGGCGGCAGATGCTTTTGGTGCAGCACACGCATTTCTTATGGTCGGAGGTACCACAAGCTCCGTGCAGACGATGGTGCTTTCGGTCTGTAAGAGAGGAGATAAGATCATTCTTCCGAGAAATGTACATCGCAGTGTGATCAATGCACTTGTACTCTGCGGTGCGATTCCGGTGTATGTGAATCCGGAAGTGAACCACCATCTGGGCATTTCCCTGGGGATGAAGAGAGAACAGGTGGCAAAAGCGATAGCAGAACACCCGGATGCAGTTGCTGTATTGGTGAATAACCCTACATATTATGGAATCTGCAGTGATCTGAAAGCAATTGTAAAAATGGCTCACGATGCGGGCATGTACTGTCTGGCTGATGAGGCACACGGAACCCATTTCTATTTTGGGGAGGACATGCCGGTGTCAGCGATGGAAGCGGGAGCGGATATGGCGTCGGTTTCCATGCATAAGAGCGGTGGAAGTCTGACACAGTCTAGTTTATTACTGGTGGGTCCGAATATTCAGGAAGGTCATGTGCGGAAAATCATCAATCTGACGCAGACGACTTCCGGCAGTTATCTTCTGATGTCCAGTCTGGATATCAGCCGCCGCAATCTTGCATTGCGTGGAAGGGAAGTGTTCCGTCAGGTGTCTTCCATGGCGGCGTATGCGCGGGAAGAAATCAATGCGGTAGGCGGCTATTATGCATTTGGATCGGAACTGATCAATGGAGATTCCGTGTTTGATTTTGACCCGACAAAGCTTAGTGTCCATACACGGGATATCGGGCTTGCGGGCATTGAGGTGTATGATCTTCTTCGGGATGAGTATGATATTCAGATTGAGTTTGGGGATATCGGAAATATCCTTGCATATCTTTCCATCGGAGACAGACCACAGGAACTGGAACGACTGGTGAGTGCACTGGCTGAAATACGCAGAAGATATCAGACAGACAGCAGCGGTCTGATGAATCAGGAGTATATTGATCCCGAGGTTGTGATGAGTCCGCAGGAAGCGTTCTATGCGGAAACAATCAGTGTTCCGATTGGCAGCAGTGCAGGTTGTATCTGCAGCGAATTTGTAATGTGTTATCCGCCTGGAATCCCGATCCTTGCACCGGGAGAGAAAATTACAGAGGATATTCTGGAATATATCAAGTATGCAAAAGAAAAAGGATGCTCCATGACAGGACCGGAGGATCCGGAGATTGAATATATCAATATTTTAAAGGAGGACGATCATGGAACTTTGGTTTAGTGAATTTCACGCTCCCGATGTCAAACACAGTATCCGGGTGAACAGACACCTCTATTCACACAAAAGTCCGTATCAGCAGATTGATATCTATGAGACACCGGAATTCGGTAAAGTTCTGTCACTGGATGGAAATGTCATGCTGACGGAACGGGATGAGTTTATTTATGATGAAATGATCACGCATGTTCCGATGGCGGTTCATCCCGGAATTAAGAATGTACTTGTGATCGGAGCAGGAGACGGCGGCGTTGTCCATGAGTTGGCACGTTACCGTACGATTGAAAATATTGATCTGGTGGAAATGGATGAGCAGGTTGTAGAGGCCTGCAGGATGTATCTGCCTGAAAATGCCAGCCGGCTGGATGATGAACGTGTGCATATTTATTTTGACAATGCACTTCGCTTTATCCGGCGCCGCACGGATGAATATGATCTGATCATTGTGGATTCCACAGACCCGTTCGGTCCTTCGGAAAGTTATTTTACAAAAGAGTTCTATGGAATCTGCTACAATGCACTACATGAGGACGGAATCCTGGTCAATCAGCAGGGAAGCCCGTTTTATCAGCACGATGCAGAAGCGATGCAGCGCAGCCACCAGCGGATCGTCAGTACATTTCCAATCAGCAGAGTGTATCAGGCACACATCCCGACCTATGCGGCAGGATACTGGCTCTTTGGTTTTGCAAGCAAAAAATATCATCCGCTGGATGATCTTGATGCGGAGAAATGGCAGGCGTTGAATCTGAAAACGAATTATTATACGACCCGTCTGCATAAAGGTGCCTTTTATCTTCCGGCATTTTTGGAACGGCTGCTTGAGGAGGTAGAATAAGAGATGAAACAGAATATTGAAACATTTATCGGGTGTGATTGTGAGTATGAGAAAGCGGAAATCGTCCTGTTTGGTGCGCCTTTTGATTCCACGACAAGCTATCGCCCGGGTGCCCGGTTCGGGTCATCAGCGATGCGCCATGAAAGCTTCGGGCTGGAAACATACAGTCCGTATCAGGATAAAGATTTGACGGATTGTTTTGTATTTGACAGCGGAGATCTGGAGCTGTGCTTTGGCAATACAGAGGATGCACTTTCCGACATCGAACAGCATGCCGATCAGATTATGGAAGAGGGAAAAATGCCATTGCTTTTGGGCGGAGAACATCTTGTAACGCTGGCAAATGTACGTGCAGTATACAAGCGTTTTCCGGAAATGCACATCATCCATTTTGACGCGCATACCGATCTGAGAGAGGATTATCTCGGTGCAAAACTGAGTCATGCCTGTGTCATCCGCAGATGCCATGACATGTTGGGAGACGGACGCATTCACCAGTTCTGTATTCGAAGCGGAGAGCGGGAAGAATTTGCATTTGCAAAAGAACACACCGATCTTCATCCGTTTGATTTTGAAGGATTGGAACAAGTCGTACAGCAATTGAAAGAGAACAACACCCCGGTATATTTTACAATCGATCTGGACTGTCTGGATCCGTCTGTATTTCCGGGGACAGGAACTCCGGAGGCCGGAGGAGTCACGTTCATGCAGCTGTTACATGCGATCCGCCTTGTATCCGAAACAAAGATTGTCGGAGCGGATCTTAATGAACTTGCCCCGATGTTAGATCAGAGCGGAGTGTCTACTGCGACAGCATGCAAGGTACTGCGGGAATTACTTCTGAGTCTGAAAAAATGATCGTTCAGACCCTTTGTGACAAAGTAGCGTGAACATGCAGAATTTGAATAGATAGAATGAACATACAGAGTGAATTTACAGGAGGAGAACGAAAATGAGTAAGGTATTAGTAATTGGATGCGGCGGAGTAGCTTCTGTGGCAATCAGAAAGTGCTGCCAGGTAAGCGAAGTGTTCAGCGAGCTGTGTATTGCGAGCAGAACAAAATCAAAATGTGATGAGTTGGCGGCAGACCTGGAAGGAAAAACCGAAACAAAGATTACAACAGCCCAGGTAGATGCGGACGATGTGGATCAGGTGATCGCACTGATCAAGGAGTATCAGCCGGATCTTGTGATGAACATCGCACTTCCGTATCAGGATCTGACGATCATGGATGCATGTCTGGCTTGTGGAGTGAACTATATGGATACTGCAAACTATGAGCCGGAAGACACGGAGGATCCAGAGTGGCGTGAAATTTACAACAAACGCTGCGAGGAGAAAGGCTTTTCTGCTTATTTTGATTACAGCTGGCAGTGGGCATACCGTGAGAAGTTTGAGAAGGCTGGGCTGACTGCTCTTCTTGGATGCGGATTTGACCCGGGAGTGACACAGGCATACTGTGCACATGCAAAGAAAAATGAATTCGATACGATCGATACAATCGATATTCTGGATTGCAACGGCGGAGATCACGGATACGCATTTGCTACCAACTTTAATCCGGAAGTAAATCTGCGTGAAGTATCAGCACCGGGAAGCTACTGGGAAGACGGACACTGGGTTGAAATCCCGGCTATGAGCATAAAACGTGAGTATGATTTTGACTGTGTCGGACAGAAAGATATGTATCTGCTTCATCATGAAGAAATCGAATCTCTCGCGGAAAATATTCCGGAAGTGAAACGAATCCGTTTCTTCATGACATTTGGACAGAGCTACCTCACACATATGAATTGCCTGGAAAATGTGGGGATGCTTTCTACAACTCCGATTGAATTCGAGGGACAGCAGATTGTTCCGATCAAATTCCTGAAGGCACTGTTACCGGATCCGGCAAGCCTTGGTCCACGTACACATGGAAAGACAAATATCGGTTGTATTTTTACAGGAAAGAAAGACGGAAAAGAAAAAACATATTATATCTATAATGTATGTGATCACCAGGAGTGCTACAAGGAAGTAGCGAGCCAGGCAATCAGCTATACGACCGGAGTTCCGGCAATGTGTGGTGCATTGATGCTTCTGACCGGAAAATGGACAAAGACAGGTGTACATACAGTAGAAGAATTTGATCCGGATCCGTTCCTTGCTGCGTTAGATCAGTATGGACTGCCACGCAGTGAAAGCTATGATCCGGTTATTGTGGAGTAATGAATATGAATAAAATTGTTTTTTCGGGATTAGAAGAATACAGCCCGGAGGACTTGTTTCGCAGGCTGCCAAGTCCAAGCTATGTGATTGATGAAACTCAGCTGGAGTGCAATGGCTTCTGTCTCTTGGCGGTGGCAGAACGGACCGGGTGCAAAGTATTACTGGCTCAGAAAGCATTTTCTAATTACAATTTCTATCCGCTTTTAGAGCCATATCTTGCAGGTACAGAAGCGAGCGGATTGTACGAGGCTCGTTTGGGAAAAGAAGAAATGGGTGGAAAGGAAGTCCATGTCTTCTGTGCAGCTTACCGGGAAGATGAATTTGATGAGCTTCTTGAGTATGCAGACCATATTGTGTTCAATTCGCCGGGGCAGTTAAAGAAATTAGGGGAAAGAGCAAAGGCACAAGGGAAAAGCATCGGACTTCGGGTCAACCCGGAATGTTCTACACAGGACGGACATGACATATATGATCCGTGTGCTCCGGGCAGCAGACTGGGAACAACACGCGAACAGTGGAATCAAGAAATGACGGAAGATTTGATCTCACTGCTGGATGGAATCCATTTCCATACGCTGTGCGAACAGAATGCAGATGCACTGGAAGTGACGATGCGTGCAGTGGAAGACAAATTCGGGGATATCCTTCCACGAATGAAATGGGTGAATCTGGGCGGTGGACATCATATTACCAGACATGATTATGAGAGGTCCCGGCTGGAGGAGCTACTTCTGTCCATAAAGAAGAAATGGGATGTTCAGGTATATCTGGAGCCGGGCGAGGCGGTTGCTCTGAATGCAGGGTATCTTGTGAGTCGTGTTCTTGATATTGTGAAAAATGGAGAGACACAGATTGCAATTCTGGATGCAAGTGCGGCCTGCCATATGCCGGATGTACTGGAAATGCCGTACCAGCCACCAATTTACAATGCAGCAAAACAGCCGGATGAAGGCGGGCAATATCAGCACCGATACCGTTTGGCAGGACCGACCTGCCTTGCGGGAGATGTGATCGGAGATTACTATTTTCCGAAGGAACTAAAAGCTGGCGATATGGTAATCTTCGGCGATATGGCAATTTATACGACTTGTAAAAATAATACATTTAACGGGATGCCGCTTCCGGATATATGGAGTTTGGGAATGCAAGGAAGGCTGGAACAGGTTACTGCGTTTGGATATCAGGATTTTAAAACTCGACTAGGAAGAAAATAGATTTGGAGGAACAAAAATGTATTACGTACCGGATGGAACTGCGAGATGCGGATTTTTATTGAACCACTCCATATTCTAAAAAAGGATGGTTATAGGATGAAAATCCAATTTGATTTCATCGCTGATGTTTTGATTTCCGCCACCGGGGAAAGCGATGTAAATGCAGTATATTGCGATGAAAATGTATGGTTGACCCAGAAAATGATGGGACTTCTGTATAATGTGGAAACGCACACCATCAATTATCACTTAATAAAATATTTGCCGACGGAGAGATCGACGAGAATTCAGTTATTCGAAAATTTCGAATAACTGCTGCGGACGGCAAAACCTACAACACCAATCACTATAATCTGAGCACCATCATTGCCGTGCCGACAGCAGCAAAGAGCACATGGGGCTGACCACTTGGAAGGATGCTTCCGACGGCTGATGATATTCAGGATGGTTATGAGGAAGATGAATTGATTGACGATTATGATTTGCCGGCACATTGGTTAATGATGCAGATGAATAATTTTTGTGTTGGTGCAAATTATGTGTTTTTTAATGGAAAGCATTATTATACAGTTCATCATTCATAAGTCACTTTTTCTCAACAACTCCATAGCACAACAGCATGAGGTACATATGAAAGTAAAATTACAAGAAGTTCTCGAGGCACTTGATGGTGCCGGAGTGGATATGGAATATTATTATGACACGAAAAATGAAGAAATCCTGATGATATTTGACGGTATGGTTAATGGAGAAACGGATCCTGAATTGATAGAAGATATTGAAGAGGGATTTATTGAAGATTATATCCCGTTGCCACGGCAGTATGATATGAATGAATATCGGATGATGGAAGAATTTATTTATGACTTACCGGCTGGAAGAGCACAGGACGCATTGGATGCAGCAATCAGAGGCAAGGGTGCATTCCGCAGATTTAAGGATAGGCTGTACGACTTTGACCTTCAGGAAAAATGGTATAAGTACAGGGATGATTGCTATGAGCAAATAGCAAGAGACTGGTGTGAACGGTTCGGGATAGAGATAGAGGAATAGCTATGGCTGAGACAAATGATATTTTAGAAGTTGCGAAGATGACAATTAGCACATCGATAAAGTGCAATACGGTCCGAGGATTTATTGGTTGGCACAGCTGCGACAATATTTGCATGGATATGCATGATGTATTGGATATGTGCGAAGATGCTTTTAAGCGGGAAAGATACCAGGAATCTCTTGAGGCAGATACATATGTGCTTGTTTCGGGCGTGAAATTGGCTTCTTGTGCAGATAGCAGTTCCGGTATGCTGACGGATGTAATAATGCGTGCATTTGAACTAATAGATTTATCAACACAGACAATTGCCAAACTGGATGCAGCAATGAGAAAACATGCACTGTCATTGATTATAAAGGAAGCAAAGAAAAAAGCGTTTGACGGCTGGGACTCGTGGCGCTATGAATTATTGGAAAAGGCTGTTTGTTTGTGTGATGAGAAGTTGGCAGCAAAATTGGAAAAGCTTTTGGATATATTCTTAGAAGATATTGAGAATGATTATATGCCGGAATATAAAAGGCAGGAAGATACAATTTTACGTTATAAATTACATCGACATTTAAAGGGTGCAGACGCAGTTAAGGACGAGTTATATGCAAATCTGTATATAAGAGAAATGTGCATAATTGCAGTTAAAGATGCAACAGATGCGAGGAATTATAACGAAGCAGAAAAGTTGTGCCTTGAACAGATAAAGAAAGAGGACGGTCGCTTTTACAGAAACACTCCGGAGGATTGGAATAATATACTATTTGATGTTTATATGCAGTCAGGCATAACAGATAAGCAGATTGAGCAGGCAAAGAAAATCTTGTTGCTAGGTAATGAAGGATTTTGGGATGTTTTAAAGCGGCTGTATCAAAGTCAGGGGATATGGGAAAGTCAGAAGCCAATTTTACTTAAAGAATTAAAGCAATGCAAATATTCAGTATGTTATCGGTCTGTATTGGTTAAGGAAAACGAAAAGAAGTTGCTATTAGAAGCCGTTACAGAAAATCCATATAATTTGTTCTATTATGCTCAATTTCTTGTAATGGATTATCCGAATGAAATTTATGAATTGTGTGCAAATTACATAAGAGAACAATGTGCGCAGGCAACAGATAGAAGATTATATAAGAAAGTATGTAAGGACCTATTACAGTTGATTAAGTGGAAAGGAAATGCTACTGCCAATCTGCTTGTGGATGAATTTAAGGCAACGTATCCTAGAAGAAGTGCATTATTGGATGAGTTGCAAAAGGTAGAGAAGAAATTGTAAGTGTTTCTTGGCTGTTGCATTTGGTACTGTTATTTTACTGTTGTTTTGGCAAGTGGCTTTGCAGTGCTGGCAGTGATGCGGATGCATTGTTTTATAAGGATTCCAGTACAAGTGAAAATATTTCTTGTAATTTACCCAAATGGATTCTATTATAAAATCGTGGTTGGAAAGTGATTATGAACTCATTCCTTTTGGTAGTGTCAATTGGCGTGCTAAATCAGGGGAAAAAGAGGTGAAAATCCATTTTCGAGCCAATGGAACCATCTACAATGATAAAAAATCGGTCAAAAATGACCGGAAGCAGAGTCGAATAATGCGGTACTAAAATGGCACTACATTCGATTTGTAGAATATGTGAATTTTCCAATAACGAAATGTTTGGTTTCAGGAAAAGAACAGTGTTTAGAAAAACTTGAGAGGAAGTTACAGAGTTACTTTGGAAACCAACTTAGTATTTACCGATCCGAACCGTTTTTTCTAGAAATAATGCCAGCAAATGTGAATAAGGCACAGGCATTAGAAAAATTATTGAAATATTTAAAATATAACAGAAAAATGTTAATTGCATGCGGGGGTGGATTAAATGATATTTCAATGATTGAATATGCAGGGATTGGTGTAGCTATGGGAAATGCACAGGACATAGTAAAGGAGAAAGCTGATTTTATTACAAAATCGAATGCAGAGGACGGTGTGGCTAATGCAATCGATATTTTCTGGGCGGACAATAAAAAAATAATGAGTGGAGAACATGAGAATAATTAAAGCAAAAGATTATCGTGATTTGAGCAGAAAAGCAGCAAACATTATTTCAGCACAGATTATTTTGAAACCAGGGAAGAGATTGCCAGTAAAAATGGAACAGTAGAGCAGATAAAAAATCAGTTGTAGAAAATCCAAATAATGGATATAATATAGGAAAAGAGACGAACATGGATTTCTAACGGAAAGGACGTGATATTATGGTAACAACAGAATCTGTAACCATTAAAGTTCCGGTAGGAATGTCAAAATATCTGGTAACTATGAACCCGGAAACAGAGCTTACTCGAAATGCACTGTTGCTGTATCCATATATACTGAATCAGACGATATCCCATGGTCGTGCGGCTGAAATTCTGGGAATCAGAAAATCCGAGTTGATTGATCTGTATGATAAGCTGGGATATTCCTATTTTGATATGACGATGGATGATCTGGATGATGAACTGAATACTTTCAGAGAACTCAAGAAGAAGGAGGCTGCGGTATGATCGTTGTAAAGCCTGTAAATAATCCGGAATCCGCCAGTATATTAAAAAGAGCCACAGGTCTTGACCAGGGCGAGAGTGAAGCGATCGTCCTGACAGATGAATTAAAAGCAGATCTGTTATTGATGGATGAATAGAGATTCAATTTAATAAGGTAAAAAATATATAGCAGGTAGTCTGTGCGATTACCTGCTATTGGTTTAATTATAATGGTCTCATAAATTAAGACACTTTTTCGGACATTTTTTAATGAATCTGATATACTAAAATCAGTATGAAAGAGAGGATTCATCAGTATGTCCAGACAAAGAAGAAACTTTAGTGCCAAATTTAAATCAGACCTAGTAATGACATTTGGGTATCTGTGGAATGCAGTACGAGTTCAGGGAGGTGCTTACGGTACAGGAATGGGTGCAAGGCTCAATGGGAATCTTTTCTCGTATTCTTACAGAGATCCGAACCTTGAAAATACAAGGGCAGCATATTGTGGAATGGCCGATTTCCTGGAAGAATTTGTGCAGCAGGGAATGCCGCTGGATGATATGATTATTGGTACACTGAACACGATCGATCCACTTCTTGATCCTGCAGGGATCTGTGATCAGGAGTGTATCAGATATCTGAAGGGAATCACACCGGAGGATATTGCCCGGATACGGAGAGAAATATTGGATACAACAAATCAGGAACTTGGCGGGCTGGTTGGCGTGATCCGGGAATATATTGAAACCGGAAAATTCTGTGCAGTAGGAGATGTGAAATAGTTCAGGGAAAAGCGACGGAATGCAGGAGCAGAAGTCGTTCAGGAAGGAAATAACGGAACATGAGGTTTAAAAGGATTACATTAGCACCGACAATGCGAAAATATAACAGAAAAAATCTGATGAGGGATGTCATTGCGGGTATGATTATCATGGCAGTGTCAATCCCGATTTCGATGGGATATGCACAGATTGCCGGACTGCCGGCAGTATACGGACTGTATGGCTCGGTCTTTCCGATTATTTTGTTTGCAGTATTTTCGACGTCTCCGCAGTTTATCTTCGGGGTAGATGCGGCACCGGCGGCATTGATCGGCTCAGCCCTGTTGGGAATGGGGATTGAGGGTGGTTCAAAAGAGGCACTTGAGGTCGTGCCGGTTCTGACGTTTTTTGTGGCGGTATGGCTGCTTGCCTTTTATCTGATGCATGCCGGTAAACTGGTCAATTACATTTCTGCACCGGTTATGGGCGGATTCATCAGTGGAATCTGTATGACGATCATTCTGATGCAGGTTCCCAAATTACTGGGCGGGACTGCCGGAACAGGGGAACTGCCGGAGCTTTTGGAGCATATCCTGGAGACTGCCGGACGGATCAATTTTCCTTCACTAATGCTTGGACTCATTTCGCTGGCTATTTTACTGGCAGTAAAAAAGGTTGCTCCGAAATTTCCGATGGCGGTAGTTCTGATGGCAGCAGGGGCAGTACTTACGGTTGTTCTGCCAATGGAAGAATGGGGAATCAGGACATTGGAGGCAGTGAAACCAGGTCTGCCTCAGTGGAAGATTCCGGATCTGGCACTGCTTCCGTTGAACCAGGTCATCACAGTGAGCCTTTCTGTGGCGGTCGTGATCATGGCAGAAACACTGCTCGCTGAAAATAATTTTGCTCAGAAGAATGGATACCGTATCAATGACGATCAGGAGCTGTTAGCTTTTGCAGCAGGAAATCTTGTTGCGGCACTGACCGGCTGCTGTCCTATCAACGGGTCGGTTTCAAGAACGGCAATGGGAGAGCAGTACCAGGGAAAGACTCAGTTGATGAGTATTGTAGCAGGAGCATCCATGCTGATCCTTCTAGTCTGCGGAACAGGATTTATCGGGTATCTGCCGGTTCCTGTGTTGACAGCAATCGTGATTTCGGCATTGCTTGGAGCAACAGAATTTAAGCTGGCAGCAAAATTGTGGAAAGTCAGCCGGACGGAATGTCTGATCTTCTGGGGTGCTTTTGTAGGCGTTCTGCTGTTGGGAACGATTAATGGAGTGCTGATCGGAATTATTTTATCCTTTTCAGAAATGGTGATCCGTTCGTCTAAGCCTGCAAGGTGTTTTGTCGGAATCCAGCCGGGACACAGACATTTCCGTGATCTTGCGGAGGGAAGTCAGATCCATGCAGTGGAAGGAGTTCTGGTCTATCGGTTCAGCAGTAATCTCTTTTTTGCAAATGTCAATATCCTGCAGCAGGATATTGAGGCAGAACTGGAAAAGAAAAAGGGGACGAAAGCAGTGATCCTGGATGCCAGTGGAATCGGAAGTATTGATATCACAGCGGCAGACCGACTGGCGATCCTCTATGAAGCACTGAAAGAACAGGGGATTCGTTTTTATATTACAGAGCATATAGCAGATTTAAATGAGCAGATGCGAAAGCTGGGACTCGGATATCTGATCTCTGAAGGATGCGTGAGGAGAACGATCCATATCGCATTGAAAGATATGGGAATCAATCGCCCGTATCCATTGGAAGGCGGTGTGGACAATGAGGAACGGAGTGCCTCAAGAAAGCGGGTCGATAACCGGGTACAGGAATTCGTCTGGGCCTTTGGGTCTGAGTCGGAAACAGAGATTGAAAAGCAGATCCTGCGTCAGATCGAACAGTTGAAGAAAAGCGGAGATGTGGAAAATCTGCTGCATGGAAGCTGGTCGCACATGGAGGCGATGGATGAAGATGAATGGCTGGAACATCTGGAAGAACACCTGAAAGAGATCGTGAACATTTCAGGAAAAGATGAAAAGACGCTTGCCGCAAGACTGGAAGAGCATAGACGGGAAGTGCATGACCGGATTGCGAAGGAACACCCGGAACTTGCAGAGCGGTTCAGAGAACGTCGTCATCATCTGGACCAGCATTTGAAAGAGCGACGGCCGGAGGTGTATGAGTTGGTGATCAGCCTGCGGGAGAAGGAAAGAAAATGAAAAGGAAAATAAAAATTCAAAGCATAAGTGCGTGGAGTATTGGGATTGCACTGATATTAACAGTAGTATTTGTTGTAATTCTGCATTATGGGAAAAATGAAGTTAAAAGGTTTGAAGATGCGACTGATCAGTACATCGTTTGTGAAAATGCGGCCAGACAGTTACAGGATGGGTCTGATTATCTAACGGAACAGGTAAGGCTGTATGCAATGACGGGAGAACGAAATTATCTGGATCAATATTTTGAAGAGGCTGATGTGACCAAACGCAGAGAACAGGCACTGGAAAGTCTTAAAAAGTATTTTGACAAAACCGAAGCTTTTCAGTCATTGCAACAGGCGATGGAAGATTCAAAAGAATTGATGTTGACAGAATATCATTCTTTAAAACTCGTTGCAACTGCGATGGGAGAAAAAGACATTCCTGCAGAGCTTGAGCAATTGGATTTGCCGGAAGAGGAAAAGCAGTTATCACAGAAAGAAAAACTGGAAAAAGCACAGAAACTGGTTTCCGATAATGAATATCGGAATACACGAGGGACAATCATGAAAGAAGTAAGTGGCTGTCTGGATCAGTTGCTCGAAAAGACAAAAAACCGTCAGCAGAGAGCGAATACGATCTTTTCCGATATGTATTTGAAGTTGGAAATTGCGATCATGATACTGGTGATCCTTTTACTGTCAATCTGTATAATCGTAAGAAAATTGATTGTAGTACCGCTTGTCTATTATAATAAGAGTATTATGGAAGGCGAAATATTTCCGGTGATCGGAGCAGCAGAACTTCAAAAATGGGCAGAAACTTATAATAAAGTTTTTAAAGAAAATGAAGAGACTCAAAGACTGATCCGCCGTCAGGCAGAACATGATGCAATGACAGATGCATTGAACAGAAGATCTTTTGAAAAACTGTTGCATATGTATGAAAATGGAGATACACCATACGCTTTAATTTTGATAGATGTAGATACATTTAAGACTGTGAATGATATGTATGGTCATGCAGTCGGCGATGAGATTTTAAAGAAAGTAACCGGTCTTTTAAAGAAAGCATTCCGAAGTATCGATCATGTCTGCCGGATCGGTGGAGATGAATTTGCAATTATCATGGTAGAGATGACCAGCGATTTGAAATATACGATCGAAAAGAAGATTAAAGCAGTAAATGAGGAGCTAGGGACGGAGAATGAAAATATCCCGGCAGTTTCACTGAGTGTCGGAGTTGCTTTTTCGGATCGGGAAAATCCCGGAGCGAATATTTTTAAAGATGCAGATAAAGCTCTCTATTATGTCAAAGAAAATGGAAGAAATGGTTGTAAGTTCTATTAAAAAGTGTATGCAGGAAATCCTGCAAAATATTGGATAATCCAAATGATTTCGCAGGAGATGCTGCAAATGACGATCAGAGGAACTGAGAAAGATCAATGTCCGAGAATCAGAGCGAAATAGCCCCAGTCCCAAATGAGAGCTTCAAAACTGTTGGTCAGATATTTGCGGATATCCTCTTCTTCGTAGCCTGTCATTCTTGTGATGATAACGAGTGTCCGACGAACCATTTCATATGTAAGTGTACTCCTGTTATTCTGAAGCCATTGTAGAAAAAGACTTTGACGGATCGCTGAATATTCAAGAGCGATCCACTGGATTCGGATCAGAAGATCTTCCAGGTGGCTGTCAGGAGTGACAAGATCCGAAAAAATTTCATTGGCAAGAAACTTCAGCATCAGTGGCTGAACTTCAGAAAATCTGATCTGAAAGTCTGACCAAAGTTCAGAGAGTGACGTTCCTGTATCCAAAGAAGGAAAAGAAATCGGATGCATAAAATCTGTTGCAGATTCTGAAATGTACTCTGAAAGAGAAATAATTGGATTTAAAAAATCACAATAAAGTTTCTCGCTCTGATAATTAACTGCAAGATCCTGCAACAGTTCATTGCATTCAAAAAAAGTATCTTCTGCCGGAAGATGGATAGATTGGATGGCATCACTTAACTGGGAGAGTGTATCAGCCGAAAAGTAATCACGGATCAGGGTCTCATCCAAGGAATCGTTACGATATAGTTCCTGTAAAATATAATGAATCTTAAGCAGGAGATCCTCAGTGGAACAGATCTCGGCGGAACAAGGCTCAATGGAGTAATCCTCAACAGAACAGACCGGTGAGGATGCGGGCAACAAAAGACGGAGAATGTTCCTGCGGATCTGAAATAAAGGAGTGTCACATTCGGTGGGAACATCTGGAAACTGTGATGCATCAGCCTGCTCCAGCAGATCGATCACCGCAGGACAGCACGGCATCAGCGTTTCCTCGATATGACAGGGAAACCGGTGAATTTCTCTTGGAAACGTAGTACAGGTTTCGGACAGGATTTTATCACCGTAAGCAGTAACAAGCCGGCAAAGTCTGTTCTCGGAAAGAAAGGAGCAGCGATGGTCTGAGTCAAGCTGAATGACCCGGAGACCGTCTTTTTTTTCTGTATAGGCACTGAGATTCTTTTTTTGTTCCGGTACATCAGCGGGGGCAGAAACTTTTTTCCATTTCCGGTTTGTGTCCGGATCCACAGCAATTTTCCATTCCTGACAGCAGGTAATTGTGCAGGAATCTGCGATGCAGTGAAATTCATTATAAAAGTCAGGGCGTATTCTTTTCATTGTTCTTTTCTCCTGGTATGATGTAGTCATAGACCAATAAGGTCATCCACATCATATTCTCTAA
>OGPT01000296.1_pt1 | contig 54225 bp, 46 predicted proteins | sample 1552951 | NCBI WGS metagenome assembly OGPT01 (sample SAMEA2580224, study PRJEB22360) | human gut metagenome | biome: human gut; feature: human-associated habitat; material: faeces | place: Denmark | collected 2008/2010
TTCTTAGAATCACCTTTGATCTCAAATGTGAAGATAGAACCACCGCCGTTCGGGAAATATTTCTTATAAAGTTCCTGCTGTTTCGGATCTGGATCTACAGATGGGTGATGTACTCTCTCAACCTGTGGATGATTGTTCAGATACTCAACAACCTTCAGTGCATTTTCCACATGACGCTCTACACGCAGTGATAATGTTTCCAGTCCCTGCAAGAAGATGAACGCATGTACCGGTGATAAAGTTGCGCCCATATCACGCAGCAGGATCGCACGGATGTATGTCACAAAAGCAGCCGGTGCACAGTCTTTTGCGAAGCTGACACCATGATAAGATACGTTTGGCTCAACAAGCCATGGATATTTATCGCTCTTAGTCCAGTCAAATTTACCGCTGTCTACGATCACACCACCGATCGTTGTACCATGTCCGCCAATGAATTTTGTTGCGGAATGTACAACGATATCTGCGCCATACTCGATCGGGCGCACCAGATAAGGGGTTGCAAATGTATTATCCACGATCAATGGAATATTGTGAGAATGTGCGATGTTTGCGATTCTTTCAATATCAACTACTTCTGAATTCGGATTACCGAGTGTTTCGATCTCGATCGCTGTTGTATTTTCTTTGATTGCCGCTTCAATACCTTCATAATCAAAAGGATCAACGAATGTTGTTTCAATACCGTAATCCGGCAGTGTATGTGCGAGCAGGTTATAGGTACCACCGTAAATATTCTTGGCTGCTACGATATGATCTCCTTTGTGTGCAACTGCCTGAAATGCATAAGTCAATGCTGCTGCTCCACTACCGACTGCAAGTGCTGCAATACCGCCTTCAAGTGCTGCGATTCTCTGTTCGAATACATCTTCTGTCGGGTTTGTCAGTCTTCCGTAAATGTTACCTGCATCACGAAGACCGAAACGGTCTGCTGCATGCTGGCTGTTATGGAATACATAAGAAGAAGTCAGATAAATCGGAACAGCTCTTGCATCCGTTACCGGATCCGGGCTTTCCTGTCCTACATGAAGCTGTAACGTTTCAAATTTTAATTTTCTTTCTGCATATGTTTTTTTACTCATTTTCACTCACGCTCTGCCTTTGGCAGTCCTTTCTTTTTCTGTTTTCGTCCTGTCGTCTACCTCTTCCGGTAGGTTTTGTCTGTTTTCTTTTGATAGCATCATAGTAGCATGAGTTTTCCCATCTGTCTAATAGGAAAAAGGAACAACCGGTTATAGTTTCATTCTATAACCAGTCGTTCCATTAAAAGTGGCAGAGCCTGTTCAAAGTGTACCCCATACCAGTGTTTTTCATCTCCTGTCGTTGCTTCCATGGCAGCAAGAACAAAATCTGCGGCAAGTGCTGCTGCCTCTTTGATCTCCATGCCCCTCATATAAGCACCTGTAAAAGCAGAGGCAAAACAATCCCCTGTTCCATAACCGTTTCTCGGTAATCTTCTCGTAAAATAATAAGAAACTCTGTCGGTTTCGCAGTTGTAGACTGCCACACCGATCTGATCCGGCGTATCACTGACTCCTTTTAAGATGATGTGCTTAGAGCCCAAGGCTGCAAGCCCTTTCAAAAGCACATGCACCTCTGCCTCCGACATTCTTGTCCGGTACGGAAGCCCGGTCAGAAAGGCTGCCTCTGTCAGATTCGGTAAAAGCACATCTGCCTGCCCGCAAAGCTCCTTCATTTTATGTACATACGCCGTGTCAAATCCTGTATACAACTTGCCAAAATCTGCCATGGCAGGATCAATGATGCACGGTGCATCATCCGTAAGCAGTTCTTTTCTGATCTCCTCTACCAGATTGATCTGCCGTATGTTTCCCAGATAACCTGTGTACAGACAGTCAAACCGAAAGCCCTCCAGTTTCCAGTGTTTCAGTATTCCCGGAATATCATCCGTCAGATCATGGAATGTATAATTTTTAAAAGAGCCGCCTGTGTGCGTGGAAAGCACCGCGGATGGCAGGATCACCGTTTCGATCCCGCATGCTGATATAATAGGAAGTGCTACCGTTAAAGAACACTGTCCCAGGCAGGAAATATCCTGCATTGTAAGTACACGTTTTGTCATATTTCCCTGTTTTCCTTTGTTTCTAAGACTCGCAGATTTGCACTTCGTGCTCTGCAGCCGCTTCTTCGAAGCAGCTACTATATCATACGCAAAAACCGCAGGGATTTCAATATTTCCCTGCGGTTTTCTCTCTATTTTATATTTGAGACCGTTCTGATTTTCCGTTTTACGCCCTGCCATTATTCACGGTTCTTCAGCACTTCAGCCGGTACCATCTTCTTCAGTCTGCCCACAAGCAGCTGATTGATGAACAGATAAAGAAGGATCACCGCTGCATAAATACCTGCATACAACTGCCAGCTAAACGTCAGGTTCATGCCGCTGCAGACATTGGCAACCAGCATCGGATAGATTGCATCCATACATGCCTTGGCAAGTGGGATACAGATCAGTGCACCAGCTGCCACCAGATAAAAGTTACCGCGCAGGTACAGCTTACCGATCTCTTTTGTGCGGTATCCGAAGATCTTGATCAGTGAGATATGGAAGGAAGACCGGTCGATCATTACCTTCATCATCAAATACATGACAACACAGAAGATGATCACGGAACAGCCGAGCAGCATATAGATCATCGGCCACATCATCTTAATGAAGATACCGGATGCTTCTTCTACATCTTCCTTTGTCGTTGTCGCATATAATCTGCCGGACGGAATGGAAAGGTCCTTATCAGAAAATACAATATTGTAATAATCACTGCCTTCATGAAACAGTTCCCGCATACTGTCAATGTCCATAAAGATATAAAGGGAACTTGAGTACTGAGCAATACCAACAATATCAAAGGCATATTTAGTATCGGTTTCTTCATCGTTTAAGACAAAGACATCACCCTCACCGACATTGTATTTCTGTGCAACTGCTGTGGAAATGACGATCTTATTTTTACCATCCTCCACCTTGGCATCAAAATACGGGTTGTCATCATGGATACCAAGAAGCGTGACATCCAGATTATAACCGAGACGTTCCTTTTTCAGCGTTTTGCCAAATGCTTCTTCGCCGCCATCCGGTACCTCCTCTGTCGGATATTTGTATGTATACATATAGGCGAATTTGGTATCTGCCTTATTCTCAATGTTGACATTCTGACACATCACGTAAATGTCCAGGCCCATCATGACGATCAGCATGGAAACAAACATACCGAAGATCACGGCAAATGCGGAGCGCATCTCACGCAGCATCTGACGGATACGGAATCTTGCTATAAATCCCATATTGCCGAGGTTCAGATCCCGGATCCTGCTTGCTTTCTGCTCCTTGCGCAGCATGGAAAGCACCGGTCTGGAAAGTTTCTTGCGGATCACCAGACAGTTGACGATCGCTGCAGTAAGTGCAGGCATAACAAAGGTGTAAACGATCAGGTATGGTGTATACTCAAACGCCGGTACCGGCAGTGAGAAGAAGCCGAAGCAATCCTGCATCTGCAGCCCGATTCCCCATTTACTGAAACCGATCAGTCCGCCGATCACGGAAGATACGGCTGAAACAACAACCGGAAGTGTAATGTAATGCAGCATCAGATCACCCGCCGTTACACCAAGTGCATACAATGCACCGATGACGCTGCTTTCCTGCTCAATGCCATGCACCACAAAAACAGAGATAACGTAAGTAAACAGCACCATTAAGATCACACCTGCGATCAGTCCGCCGATCTTATTGATCTCCTGATCACCTGCTGCACCAAGCACTCTCGGGTTATCCTCTGCTACCAGGAAATATGTCATATTGCTGACATCCACATCGAAAATATCATCGATGATATCATCTGTATTATCTTTTAACTCCCGTACACCGTCCGCCAGTTCTTCACTTCCGTCTGCAGCTTCCTTTGCGCCATCCGTATATTCCTTTGTACCATCCACGTAGCTTTTCAGCTCCTGAAGCTGCATTCTGGCGCCTCTTGCCACCATTCTCGCGCCCGGGTCGTTTGATTGGTTTACATAATCATTTAAAACCGTTTCAAAGTTGTCTGCCGTTACCTCCTGAATGCCATATCCCTTCAAAGCTTTATTTGCCTCATCCAGATAGGCATCAAAAATTTCATCTGCGCCGTCATTCAGGTCGTCACTGCAATCCTGCAGTTCACTAAGTCCGTCACGCAGCTCATTTGCACCGTCCACCAGATCATTTATGCCATTCTCCAGATCATCCTTTTTCCCCATTGTCTGATCCCAGTATTCCTGAAAATAAGTATCCTTGACATCCTCTGCAGAAAATTCCAGCTTTTTCAGTTCTTCCTTTATCTGTGCATTGGTCAGGTTTCCTGGCAGCCTGTAAGCATAAACATACTCTTCCGTTTTTTCGCTCTTTCCGCTCTTTCGAAGCATGTCATAGGTATCTGCCGTTACAAAAGCAGTTCCGAAAATGCTGCTGTCCGCAGTGGTATCACTTGTCTGCTTCAGCGGTGTATCATAGTCCGGTGTAGAACCGATACCGACAATTTTGTAGGTCGCATCTGCCAGTATGATGCTGTCTCCGACATGCAGATCCTTTTCCTCACAATACCGCTTTTCCAGCACGATCTCGTCCTTTGTCTGTGCCAATTTTCCTTCTTCGAGTGCGATCAGATCGATCTCTTCACGATTTTGGTATACACGAAGTGTACTGTGGTCTTCCATGCCAAAGTCCAGATAAAACTGTTTCTCCAGCCTGACACCCTTTTTTTCCAGCTTTTCCGTTTCTGTATCTGTCAGCGGGACAAATACACCGAATTGTCCGTCTTCCAACTGATTTTTTTCTGCCTGCTTTTCGGAACCGATGATGATCGTATCCGCTGCACCCACGATACTGACAACCAGATACATGACAAATATGATCAGTGCAGAAAGTGCCAGATAACGAAACAGATTTTCTTTCAGATCCCGTAAGATTCTTTTCCGTAATACTTTCTGCATCTTATAAATCCTCCAATTCTCTTGCCGGTACTCTTACTTCGTTTTCATAGCTCTTATGGATCAGTCCGTCCTTGATGATCAGCACCTTATGTACCATGTTTTTGATGGAATTATTATGCGTAACGATCAGCATTGTCGTTCCGTATTTTGCATTGATCTCTTCCAGCAGGATCAGAATATCACGGCTTGTTTTGGAATCCAGCGCACCGGTCGGCTCATCACAGAGTAACAGTTTCGGATTTTTGATCAGTGCTCTTGCTATGGCACAACGCTGCTGCTGTCCACCGGAAAGCTGTGACGGAAATTTATTCTGGTGCTCCGTAAGTCCCAGCGTCTGCATCAGATCATTGATATCCAGCGGATGTTCTGTCAGATATTCGCAGACCTGGATATTTTCCTTTACGGTCAGATTCGGAACCAGATTGTAAAACTGGAAGATAAAACCAAGCTGATCTCTTCTGTATTCGGACAACCTATCCTGCTTCATTCCTACGATCTCTGTTCCATCCACCACAATGGAACCTGATTCTGCAGTATCCAGTCCGCCGATGCAATTTAATAGTGTGGACTTGCCGGAACCACTCGTTCCCTGGATCACACACATCTGTCCTTTTTCCACTTCTGTATTGATTCCCTTCAATACCTGTACATAGCTTCCGTTTTCCCCATAGCTCTTTTTTAAATCCCTGACCTCTAAATACATTTTTCTCCTCCTGCCTGAAAATTTGGTTTTTTCTAATTGAGATTTTTTCTCATTTACATAACAGTGTTATGTTTTGATCCAAATAATTGCGCACGGTTTACGTGCGCTTAGTTCTTGGGTTCCTTCCTCTTTCATACTCAAAAATCCCGCTACTTCGTAGCGCCGCAGCTTCGCTGCTTATGATTTTCTCTACTGGAACCTCATCCCATGCATAATTGCCTGCGGCAATGGGCTGAGGCCGCATCATGCATCTTTGATGCATGACATACTACGCTCGGATGAAACCTTCTGTAACGAGCCCTGCTCGTTACTTAGCGATAAGGCATCCTCCCACTTCGTGGGTCCCTCCTTATCACAAGCTACAAAGATGGACATCCAGCCGGCTACCAGATAGTCGACGATTTTTCCGATATACTGCTGTGCTTTTTCCTCCGATGGCTCGTGCTGCAGCATATGCACAAAAACATCAATCTGCATATGGGCAATCCAGTGGATCGTATAATCATCGATCCGATCTATCCCGGCTCTTGCCGCCATCCCGTCTGCCAGGAAACGGTAATGCTGTTCGGCGATCGCTACAAACTCATCTACGCAGTACTCGTATTTCGATCCCTGCGATTTTGTAATGGCAAGCAGCAGAATATCATAATTCTGATACATGGCATGCAGGATCTGACGGGTCATCCTGATGTCATCCGCATCCTCAGTTTCATTCTGGACACCGCTTATGATCATCTCCTGCTCCGCCTGAAAATGCTGCCGGATATACTCACGAAGCTTCTGTAAGGTTGGCTCTACCAGCTGCGTGAACAGATCTTCTTTATCCTGAAAGAAGAAGTAAAGCGCTCCGGTTGTCACACCTGCATTTTTGCAAATGCTGCGGAGACTTGCCTGTGTGTATCCTTTTTCTAAGAACTCCTGTCTGGCACTGGCAAGGAGCTTTTCCCTGGTTTCTTTTTCGTCTTTCATATGTAAGCTCCTTCGTTCCCTTCTTATTGCGGTAAATCAGGACGTGCATCCATTTCAGCTCACTCTGCTCGGGGCTGCACGGTACAATGAAATAAAGATAACGCTGTTATGTTAGTGCAATTTTTGAGAGTTGTCAAGTGTAAATTCTTATTTTTCAGGCTGTGGGATCGGGATATTTGATCAGTTCGTATAATTTACTGCCGTTTTTGCAGGTACGGATGCCTGCCAGTTCCATGCCAAGATGTCTGTATTTATCGCTTTTCAGCTTGGCATCGGTGTCCAGTACGACCGGAAGCCCCAGCCTGTTGCCCTCGGCAAACGCAAGCTCCAGCGCTTTCCTCATATAGCCCTGTCCTTGGTATTCTTCCCGTACACATACCAGTCCGACAAACAGGTATTTTTGTTTTTTCTTTTTCAATTTCTTTTCAATGGAAGATGATCCGCCGCTTCCGAGAATGCCAAGCATCCGTACCACTTCACCAAAAGAGGAACCTGCAAACATCCCTTTTATCAGCTTTTTACCTGCCTTCAATCCCACTTTTTCATCACTGCGCTTATAGGCAATAAATGCTTCCTGCCTCGGACCTGTTGTATAAAGCATCCCTGCCTGCAGTACCATTTCCACATAGCCGTTGATATAGCTGACAACAGCATCTTTGCTGCTGTATGCGGATACAAGACCTTTCTCGTCCTGCGCATATTCATAATAACCGAACGCATGCCCGATCTCATTTATGTATTTTTCTGATAATGTTTCAACCTTCATGTTTTCCCTCTCACTTCTTTTATCTTTTTCATATATCGTTACTCTCTGCCCGCTTATTCAGTCTAAGATCATGCACGCATCACAAACTTCTTTTACCCAGCGATCCGCATCCAGCAAAAGCTCTTCATGCTGCAGATCAAATTCACGGATATCAGGATCTGCAAAATGCAGTTTATAACGATCCAGATACTTTTCTCCCATCTTTTTGGCATAGAAAACATGGATCACTGTGCCCGGCACATTGATATGTTCCCCAACCTTTGTATACAGATCGGTACAGAACTGGTTTTTCATGGACGTTTTGGAAATAAAGGACATATCCAGACTGCCATCCCCCTTCATGATCTCCATAAAACGTTTCATATAGTCGGAGCTGTCATTTCCATCGTTCATTTTCTTTTCAAACATCTTTTGAAACATGGAACTGCCTTTTCCTGTAATAAGCGGGTAAAACATTGGAATCATGATCGCCGTTTCCAGTTTTGCCAGCCACTTCGGTGCCTGATCCATATCGCTGGAGCCGATGATTGCATACTCAATATGGATCTTGCGGCGGCTGACCAGAAGTGATACAAAAGAACCGCCAAGTGAACAACCATAAGCCGCATAAAGTTTTCCATCCAGCTTTTCCCTGATGTACTGCTCAATCTTTTCTGTTTCATCCAGTTCGGAAATAAATGTGGAATGCTCTGTCTCATCAAATCCGCTATAGCTGACAACCAGTGTGCGGAAATGCTCCGAAAGTCCCGGGATCACATGCCCGAAATTCGATTTCCAATAACAGCAGGTTCCGGGGAACAGCATGATAACCGGCTTATCCGCCTCTCCGAATTCATATACTTTCATATGTATCCACCTCGTATTAGTTAGTCTTTTCTAATCACGGTTATTCTAGCATACCCCTGCGCATTTTTCTACTGTCTGTATTATTTTCTATGTACTATTTTCAATTCTCGTCTTGCAATATGTATTATGTAAACTAATTAGCTGTTTCCTTACACACATCGACCCAGGAAGCCCCTGTGATCTGTGCAAGCTCCGCAACAGAAAGTCTGACTGCACTATGGTCATCTCCCGCTGCCGGATACACGGTTTCAAACTGCTTCAGGCTTTCATCCAGATAAACGGTGATGCCTTCTTTGATCCCAAACGGGCAGACACCGCCGGGCGCATGTCCGACTGCTGCTTCCACTTCCTCAAATGGGATCATCTTTGCCTTTATATGAAAGGTGTCTTTGTATTTCCGGTTATCAATCCTTGCCGTCCCTTCTGTCAGGATCAGTATTGCCTGCTCTCCCTGATAAAAAGACATGGTTTTCGCGATCATTCCCGGCTCTACCCCAAGTGCCGCCGCTGCCAGATCAACTGTCGCCGTTGACTGCTCCAGCTTTATGATCCTATCCGCAAATCCTGCCTGTTTTAAATATGCTTCTGCTTTCTCAAGTGCCATCTGTCTTTCCTCCCTGTCATCTGTTCGTTTTCTAAACACCGTGTCTCTCATGAGCACAGCCCGGATGAATTCTGCCCAACATTCATCCGACGGGTAGATTATAGCATCTTTCCGTCCAATTTAATATCTTTCTGTCACGGTCTTTTTATCAAAGCTTTTCATCCATTTTGTCAGTTTCTGTTAGAAAAAAATAACAAACAGGTGATACACTTTAAACAAAGACAAGATTCGCCATAACAGAGACGAGATGCGCTCTGCGAATCTCGCTCTGATTAGCGGTCGTCAAATGCACCGCATAAATGCGTGCATTTTCCTCGTCGCCATAACAAAAAAAGAAAGGCCGGATCTTCCGGTCTTTCTTTTTCTAACTTTTTATCTTAGTTTCCGTATTTCTCCACCTGTTCTTTGATCAGTGCTTTGTCTTCAAAGTAATTGATCTTCATGGAACGTCTTACCTCGGCAAGTGTCTCGGCAGCAACCTTTTCTGCCTTTTCACTGCCTTCTTTTAAGATATCAAATACAGTCGGGATGTCCTTCTCCCACTGCATACGTCTCTCACGGATCGGTGCCAGCTCAGCCTGCATTACGTTGTTCAGGAATTTCTTTACCTTCACATCACCAAGTCCGCCTCTTGTATAATGCGCCTTCAGTTCATCCAGATTCGCATAATCCGGTAAGAATTCAGCAAAGTATTCGTCCTTACAAAAAGCATCCAGATAAATAAATACCGGATTGCCCTCTACCTTACCCGGATCCTCTACACGCAGATGATTCGGATCGGTAAACATGGACATAACCTTTTTCTTGACATCTGCCTCTGTATCGGAAAGGTAGATACAGTTGCCGAGTGACTTGCTCATCTTTGCCTTACCATCAATACCGGGAAGTCGCATACATGCCTGATTGTCCGGCAGCATGATCTTCGGATCTACCAGTGTTTCGCCGTATACTGCATTAAATTTATGTACGATCTCTTTTGTCTGCTCCAGCATCGGCATCTGATCTTCTCCGACCGGAACAACCGTTGCTTTAAATGCTGTAATATCTGCCGCCTGACTGATCGGATACGTAAAGAATCCGACCGGAATGCTGGCTTCAAAATTACGCATCTGGATCTCTGCCTTTACAGTAGGATTTCTCTGCAGTCTGGAAACGGTAACCAGATTCATATAATAGAAGGATAACTCCGTCAGCTCCGGAACCATAGACTGGATAAATAACGTAGAAACCTTCGGGTCCAGTCCGCATGCAAGATAGTCAAGCGCAACTTCTACGATATTCTGTCTGACCTTCTCCGGGTTGTCCGCATTATCGGTCAGTGCCTGTGCATCTGCGATCATAATATAAATATCATCATAGTTTCCTGTATTCTGCAGCTCAACACGTCTGCGCAGTGAACCGACATAATGTCCGACATGCAGCTTTCCTGTTGGTCTGTCACCTGTTAAAATTACATTTCTCATTGTTTTTTACTGTCCCTTTCAAGCTTTTCTTCAATACCTTTATTATAACAGAGCACACCTATAAATCAACAACTATCTCTCTGTATAAAAAAGCCGGTCAAAATCTACGATCCTGCTCTTTTTGTTTATTACTTCCACGGTTGTCACCGCACAATTTTTCGGAACACCGCCGCGCCAGATATCCGTTTTATCTGCAAAGAAATTACATAAAAAACAACGACCCGCCGCTCCGTGTGTGGAGACCAGGATATGCTTATCCTGATATGCCGAATCTGCCAGAAGCGACTGATAAAAGTCTGCCGTCCTTTGGATCACCTGCGAAACCGACTCCCCATGCGGTGGTACCTCGCAGTATAACGGATTCTCATAAAACTGCTTCTTATAATCCGCCGGCAGAATGGTACTGTCGATCAACGACTCTCCTTCCCAGTCTCCAAATGAGATCTCCTGGATCCGTTCATCTGTCAGAATAGGAATGTTTCTGCCTTCCGTTATACATTCAGCTGTCTGCAACGCTCTTTGCAAAGGGCTTGAGATCACCAGGTCGATCGGTATATCCTTCATACCGATCCCAGTTTCCCTTGCCAGCCTGATGCCCTCCTCTGCCAGCGGGATATCGGTCTGTCCCTGCAGCCGTCTTACTTTATTCCATGCGGTTTCCCCATGCCTTATCACATATAAGATCATTTTTCCGTTTCCTCGTATGCTTTATATTTTTTCAACTCTGCAATATACTTCTCACCGAGCACAGTCAGTGGCATATTTTTCTTCTTAATATATCCGATTTCCATCTTCTCATCGGTATCAAACGGAACCGCCACATATTCGTCTCCGTTTAATTCATTACAGATAATACCGGAGCATAATGTATATCCATTCAGTCCGATCATCAGATTCAGCATCGTTGCACGATCATCCGCCTTAATACTCTGCCTGTATTCATGCGTGGAAAATACTTCTTCTGCCAGATAAAAGGAATTGTTGTCTCCCTGCCCGAATGCCAGATTCGGATAGGGGCGCAGATCCTCAAATGTGATCTTCTCCTTTCCCGCCAGCGGATGTGAGCTTGCCATAAATACATAAATATCACAGGAGAACAACGGCTTAAACTCCAATGCATTTTCCCGGAAGATCTTGGAAAGTGCTTCGCGGTTAAATTCATTCCGATACAAAACGCCGATCTCACTGTGCTGCTTTTTGACATTTTCGATTACTTCATAGGTCTTTGTCTCATGCACGGAAAATTCATAGTCATCCATTTCCAGTTCCTTTGCCACCTTGATAAACGCCTGCACGGCAAAGGTATAATGCTGCATGGAAACACTGAATTTCTGTTTCTGCATTTTCTTTTCGATAAATTTTTCTTCCATCAGGCGATACTGCTCGATCATCTGTCTGGCATATCCTAAGAAATCCTCTCCCTCTGCGGTGATCACAATACCACGGCTGGAACGCTGGAACAGCGGAAAACCGATCTCCTCTTCCAGATCACGGATCGTCACGGACAGACTCGGCTGCGAGATAAAAAGCTCTGCTGCCGCCTTATTCATGGATTTATTTTTTGCAATGCAAACTGCATAGCGAAGCTGTTGAAGTGTCATATGTCATTTCCCTTTGTATTATGTAAACTATTATGAATTACCCCAGTGCAACATCCAGTGCCATCATCAGCGTAAAACCGACTGCAAATACAACGGTTCCGATGTTAGAATGATTACCCTCTGACATTTCCGGTATCAGTTCCTCTACGACAACATACATCATGGCTCCTGCCGCAAAGCTTAAAAGATATGGAAGAACCGGTAAAATAAAAGATGCCGCCAGGATCGTAAGGAGTGCACCGATCGGTTCTACCAGACCGGATAATGAGCCATAAACAAATGCCTTTGTCTTACTCATGCCCTGGCCGCGCAGTGGCATGGAAATGATCGCGCCCTCCGGGAAGTTCTGGATTGCAATACCGATGGCAAGAGCCAGTGCACCTGCTGCAGTGATCGTACTGCTTCCTGCCATATAGCCTGCAAATACAACGCCGACCGCCATCCCCTCCGGGATGTTGTGCAGCGTTACCGCCAGAAGCAGCATGGTCGATTTCTGCCATGACTTCTTCGGACCTTCTGCTTCTTCACTCTTCATATGCAGATGCGGGATCACATGATCCAGCAAAAGTAAAAACAAAATGCCGACCCAGAACCCGGCTACTGCGGGGACAAATGACCATTTTCCCATTGCCGCCGACTGTTCCATGGCCGGAATCAGCAGACTCCAGATGCTTGCTGCCACCATGACACCTGCTGCAAAGCCCGTCAGGGCTCTCTGCACAAGATCTCCGATATTTTTTCGTAAAAAGAAAACACAGGCAGAACCAAGTACCGTTCCAAGAAACGGTATCAGGACGCCTCTTATAATCTCAATATTCATCTTTCCTCCTGCTAACTGCCGATTTCCATTGCGATCTCACCGCCAATGGAAACCGTGCCATCTATGAAAGCCGCTGTGACCTTCCCATGCGAGAATGTAACGGATGCCGTAATACAGCCGCCGGGCTGCTGTATGTCATAGGTGCATGTTTCCTGCTCTGCTGCGGTCTGTTCACACTGCTGTTGTGCCAGATAGGAAGCTGCTGCCACACTGCCTGAACCGCAGCTGTTTTCATAAACAAGACTATCCGTGGCACGGACGTGTACTGCTGGTGTCATTCTATATCCTTCCGCAGTTTTTTCCAGATACATGACGCCCGCGGCTTCTGCATCATATTTTTGATACAAAAGAGAAAGCATTTTTTTCAGATCGTCCGGCTCCGGCATTTTCTTTTCTGTGATCAGATGCACAATTCCTTCAAATACAACAACCGGATAACTGCCACGTCCTACAGAAAGCTCATCGATCTTAAGCGGACATGGCATCTGTGCTTTTGCACTGCCCCTTGCCGGGTCAGTTTCGATCCGCATGGGAGCACTGTTTCCGCTGATCTCGATCACTGCTTCCTGCCTGCGCATTTTTTTTGCTATATACTTTCCAAAGCTGCGCGCTGCATTTCCGCAGAATTCACCACCCATCATCTGAAGACGCGCCTCGCCTCCAACCTTAGGCTCTGTTATAAATCCTACCTGTTCTACCTTCCACTGCGGATCCTGCATGATCGCTGCAGCCACCGACCGGTAGTCGTCATCTGCCACACCATCCTTTACGATTGCTGTGATATTTCCCGCCGGGTCCGCAATCACAAAATGAATTTCCATTTTTTTCTCCCTGTCACTTTGATCAAGACGAAATGCGCTCTGCAAATCCCGCTCTGATCAGCGGTCGTCAAATGCGTATATTTTCCTCGTCGCCATCACTCAAAAATCCTGCCGGCCTCGCCGTCAGTCGTGCTTCGCACTTTACGATTTTTTCGTTGTACGTTCGGTCAAAATCAAATACAAGCTTCGCTTGTGCTTGATTTTGTTCCTCACTACAAAAAGAGAGAGCAGACCTCTGCTCTCTCCGGGTTTTATTACTTATTTACCAAGGCAAACCATTGCCGGCAGATTGTAGTCTTCGTAATTTGCTACGATCTTGTCAAATGTACCGTCAGAAACCATCTCATTGAGTGTATTCTGTACCTGATCGCAAAGCTCTGTATTGCCCTTCTTAAAGCCGATCGCATACTGCTCTGTAGAAATTGGTGTATCAAGCTGGCGGAACATATCGCCTCTTGAGCTGATCTGATACTGTGCTACACCGATATCAACAGCAATGGCATCGATAGAACCTGCTTCCAGATTCATGAATGCGCTGTTGTAGTCAGCTACCTGCTGCAGATCTGCAAAAGTTGCTGCCAGTGCAATATTGTCTTTGTTATCTTCACTGTCATCTGTCAGTGCTGTCAGTGCGGAAGAATCAGCCTGTGTTGCCACTACCTTACCGGCCAGATCTTCTAAAGACTGGATATCGGAATCTGCCGCAACAACTACAACGATACTGTTGTCTACATATGGCTCACTGAATGTATAATCATCCTCTCTGCCCGTCATGGTAAAACCATTCCAGATACAGTCGATAGAACCTGCATTCAGTTCCATATCCTTTGCATCCCAGTCGATCGGCTGCTTTACAAGTTCCCAACCGTTACGGTCGCAGACTTCCTGTGCCAGATCAAGGTCAAATCCGACATATTCACCGTTTTCATCCATATAACCATATGGCGGGTATTCTGCATCAAATCCGACAATAAGCTGTGTTCTGTCGCCTGCTGCTGTTTCATCTGCTGCGTCTGTTGCTTCATCACTTGCTGCTGCATCTGTTGCCTCATCTGTAACGGCATCTGTTGCTGCTGCGTCACTTGCTGTGTCCTCTGCGCTGCTGCCACATCCGATCATGCTCATGGCAAGAACGGCTGACAGGATCACTGCTGTCACCTTACTGCTTTTTTTCATCTTTTCTCCTCCTCTGGTATGTTACATACCTGTTAGCTATCTACAGATTTTACTCTGTAACATCGTATAACAAGCCACATTATACCATTGAGGTGTCTTTTTTTCAACTCTTATGAAACAGTGAAAATCCCTTTTTCTCTTCTGCCTCCCCGGTTGTAATGCCAAGCACCTTGTATCCGGTTGCTTCAATGGCTGCTTTTACCTTCTCTTCATCAACCGGCTGCTCTGTCAGAATTTCTGTTGTACCTTTCTTATGAGAGGAAGATACTTTCTTTACCTCGATTGCATTTCTGACTGCGTCATTGACATGGCTTTCACACATACCACACATCATACCGTCTACTTTTACTGTTGTTTTGATCATATTCTCGTCTCCTTCTAATGTTTCATCCTGCACAGATTCCATGTCTGTCTGTGCTTCTTTTACCTGCGCTCCGTTCTTTTTTACAGAGGCTGATTTATGAGTTACTTTTTTATCTTTAGACGCATCGTACATCCGAAACAGGTTCAGACGAAGTGCGTTAGATACAACACAAAAACTTGACAGGCTCATTGCAAGCGCACCGAACATCGGATTTAATTTCCATCCAAACAGCGGGATCCAGACACCCGCAGCCAGCGGAATACCGATCACATTATAGAAAAATGCCCAGAACAGATTTTCATGGATATTTTTCAGCGTTGCACGGCTTAACCGGATCGCCGCGGGGATATCAGAAAGGCGGCTCTTCATCAGTACGATATCCGCCGCATCCATGGCGATATCAGCACCTGCCCCAATGGCAATACCGATGTCTGCACGAGTCAGCGCAGGTGCATCATTGATACCGTCACCGACCATGATCGTCTTGCCCTGCTGCTTCAGGGAACCGATCACCTGCTCCTTGCCATCCGGAAGAACACCTGCGATCACTTCATCCACACCTGCCTGTTTACCGATCGCACGGGCTGTCTGCTCGTTGTCTCCGGTTAACATAACAACTTTTATGCCCATATTCTGTAATTCTGCGATTGCCTGTGGGCTGTCCTCCTTGATCACATCCGACACAGCGATCATACCCAGAAGCTTTCCGTCTCTGACAAACAAAAGAGGTGTTTTCCCCTGCTTTGCAAGCTGCTCTGCCTGCTGTTGCATCTTCTTCCCGTTTTCCTCAATTTTTTCTCTGATAAAAGTATAACTGCCACCGAGCAGACTGCTGCCTTCTGTCTTGCCGCTCAGTCCGTTGCCCGGAAGTGCGGTAAAATCTGTGATCATCCGTGGTTTCAGTTCTCTGCTCTGTGCCTCCTCCAGCACGGCTTTGGCAAGCGGATGCTCACTTTTCTGCTCCAGTGTATATGCCATGGTAAGTAATTCTTCTTCCGAAATACCTTCTGCCGGAAGCACATCCGTTACCTTTGGCTCACCGCGTGTGATCGTACCTGTTTTATCCAGTGCAACGATCCGGGTTTTTCCTGTTTCTTCCAATGAGACGGCTGTTTTAAATAAAATACCGTTTTTTGCTCCCATACCGTTGCCTACCATGATCGCAACCGGTGTTGCCAGTCCGAGTGCACATGGACAGCTGATGACCAGAACGGAAATACCTCTTGCCAGTGCATAGTCAAAATTCTGTCCTGCCAGAAGCCATACCAGTGTAGTGATCACTGCGATCGTGATAACGACCGGTACAAAAACACCGGATACCTTATCTGCGACCTTAGCGATCGGTGCTTTTGTTGCAGATGCATCTTCCACAAGCTTGATGATCTGGGAAAGTGTAGTATCCTCACCGACTCTCGTTGCTTTGCAGCGCAGAAACCCCGACTGATTGATCGTAGCAGAACGTACCATATCTCCTTCTGCCTTATCGACCGGAATACTTTCGCCTGTGATGGCAGCTTCGTTAACTGCACTGTTTCCTTCTATGACCTGTCCGTCTACCGGAATGTTTTCTCCAGGTCTGACAACAAAAATATCACCTTTTTGTACTTCATCAATGGATACGGTAACTTCTTTTCCGTCTCTTTCAACCACTGCTGTTTTCGGGGCAAGAGAGATCAATGACTTTAAAGCATCTGTTGTTTTTCCCTTGGATCTTGCCTCCAACATTTTGCCTACTGTGATCAATGTCAGGATCATCGCTGCCGATTCAAAGTAAAACTCCATCATATATTCCATGACAAGCTCTGCATTCCCGTCTGTCTGTGCCCTTGTCATGGCAAGCAGTGCATAAACACTCCAGACAAACGATGCCATGGAGCCCATGGCTACCAGCGTGTCCATATTCGGTGATCTGTGCCACAGTGCTTTGAATCCGCTGATAAAAAACTGCTGGTTGATCACCATGATAATAGCTGCCAGTATCATCTGTACCAGCCCCATTCCCACATGGTTATCCGTAAACCACGCAGGCAGCGGCCAGCCCCACATCATATGTCCCATGGAAAAATACATGAGCACGATCAAAAATACGACCGATGCGATCAGACGTTTTTTTAACAGCGGTGTCTGTGTATCCTCCAGTCCTGTCTCTGCTTCCTTATTCTCTTCCTTTGCATTCTTTAATGAGGCTCCATAGCCTGCTGCTTTAACTGCCTCTATGACCGCACTGCTTTCCGCCGTTCCTTCCACACCCATGGAATTGGTCAGCAGACTGACAGAGCAGGACGTTACGCCCTTCACTTTGGTAACTGCTTTTTCTACCCTGGCACTGCAGGCTGCGCAGTTCATACCTGTTACATGATATTGTTCCATCATTTCCCACTCTTTCTGTATCTTTATTATTTCATAAGTTTCTGCAGGGTATTCATCAGCTCATCCACAACCTCTGTCTTTCCTTCCTGAATATCCCTTACCACACAGGAATGGATATGGCTCGATAATAGTTCTTTATTAAAAGCATTCATGGCTGCACTGACCGCTGAGGACTGCACTAAAATATCGTTACAGTAAGCATCGTTTTCCAGCATTTTCTGAATTCCTCTGATCTGTCCTTCAATGCGGTTTAAGCGGTTCATCAGCTTTTTCTTTTCTTCCGCCTCTCGCGCGGTCTTCCGCTGGCAGCAGCATGGCATTTCTTTGCATTCCGATTCTTTTTTAGTATCTTTCATCTGCCTTTTCTATTTCCTTTCTTCGTTATACGTTCGGGTGAAACCTTCTATCACCTGCTACGCAGGTTATTTCGCCGTACATTTGCTACGCAAATATACGACAATGCTTGGTTTCCTTCCCTATATACTCAGAAATCATGCTGCTATCGCAGCATCCGCATCGCTATCGCGCCGCTTTCGATTTCTTCGTTATACGTTCGGGTGAAACCAAATGCCAGCTTCGCTGTCGCTTGGTTTCCTTCCTCACTTTATATACCCCTACAGGGTATTTGTCAAGGAGAATTTTTCTCAAAAAATAAGAGCCGTTCTCCGGCTCTTATCCATACCTGTTGATACAGCATATTTTTTATCTCTTTTTATAAATCACAAGCGTAATAATTTTTAAATTTCCATACTTAAAGAACACCTTTGAAATATTATCAATAACCTGTGGTTCTCTGGCTTCTCCTTCAACTATAAATATACATCAGTGCTTCCTCTTTTCCAATGCCAACCCAATCAATCGATCCGCCTGATCTGCCATGAACAGCGGGATATTCAGCACATCATCGTCCAGTTTCAGATTGTCCAATGAGAAACGGATGCGAAGCTTGACCTTATCAGGGAACAGTTCCTTGAACTTCTTCATACTCTTGCTGGTTGTGTTGGCTTCGGATTTGACCTCCACGGGGAAGATGTCGTTCTCCCGCTGAACGAGGAAATCCACCTCGTAAGGTGGGTTGTTCTGGCTCCAATAACGGGGCATGACTTCAAACTGAGTAATTAAAGTCTGCAACACAAAGTTTTCGGTTAATGCGCCTTTGAATTCAGTAAATAGGCGGTTCCCTTCGCCAAAGGCAGTGGGAGCCAACTGTGCCAGACGGCGGAGCAGTCCCACATCTACCAAATAAATCTTGAAAGCAGACAAGTCATCGTAAGCTGCAATCGGCAAGCCGGGAGCTGAGCTGCGATAAATTTTATGCACCAGACGGGCATCCACCAGCCATTGCAAAGCATCCTCGTACTCACGGGCTCGTGCACCTTCCTTGACCACTTTATAGATAAACTTCTTGTTCTCTCTTGCCAGTTGAGAAGGAATTGATTTCCAGATCATTGAGATTTTCGGGAACTCGCTGAGGTTAGGATGTTTTGCAAAATCACGCTCATAGGCTCCGATGATTCCGGACAATGCTTCCTGCATGGCAGAAACATCCCGTGCCTCCGTCCACATCAATACCGGCTCCGGCATACCACCGGTGACATAGTACATCTTCAGCTTCTCATACAGTGGATTAAAGAAGGCGTCAGGGATAGGTTCAAGGGTATCCACCTGTTCCAGATACTGCGCCAGATTTTCATCACCGTTGGCGAGTAGAAACTCAGCGAAGGTCATTGGGTCAATCTGCATGAAGTTGACCTTGCCTACTGGAAAAGAGGAATGCTTCGCCAAGGCGATACCTAACAGAGAACCGGCGCAGGCAACATGGTACTGCGGTGCGTTCTCGCAGAAATATTTCATGGAGTTAATGACTTTCGGGCAGTCCTGTACCTCGTCAAAGATGATGAGGGTCTTTTCTGGCAATATCTTTTGACCGCTTGCCAGCATAAGGTTTTGTAGAATCCGGTCCACATCCTTGGTTGTTTCAAAAAATTGTTTATATTCTTCGTTTTCGTCGAAGTTAAAGTAGGCTGTATTTTCATAACAGCGTCTGCCGAACTCTTTTAGAATCCAAGTCTTACCCACCTGACGTACGCCTTTCAAGATTAAAGGCTTGCGGTAGGGAGAATCCTTCCAATCCAGCAACTTTTTTAAGATAAATCGTTCCATAGAATCACTCCTCACATTTTTATTGGAGTTTTATGCTTTATAATCACACTTTTATTATATGCGAAATCTATGAAAATTACAACCGTAATCACAAAATTATTAAGATTTAATGCTTATAAATCACACTTTTATATGAGATAGTGAAAAATTTTCTACAATAAAGGCAGACCGCAGCCTCAACATTAGTTATATTACATCTTATCATTCCTGTTCCATCCCGGATAGGAAAGGATAAGATCAGTATCGTTAAATGGAGTAACAGCTTGCCTTGATGAAATTCACACAACGATGTGTGATTGAAAATACCAGTGCAAAAGCAACCTGCTGTTGCCATACGATCTCTATATTGTCCTCTCCATTGATAATCACACCAACTTCGATTCATTTTTCTCTCTTTTTTCTCAAAACAGATTGTAATCTCATTCTGATCTTCTTTAAAAATATACGAAGCTTATATGGTCTGCACCACATCCACACATACAATCGGTATCTTATGTCATCGGTCTTACACTGCTTCCCTTTGTGGGTAAAGTCTGTCATAACACCAAGAACATCTGTCTTTGGGATTCCACGCTCTATCCCGATGCAGTTATCGCCAAGGATATCATTGTCATATCGACAACATTTACGATTTTACGTTCATTTTAATTTACTTATTTCTCAGGCAGGCTTTCCGATACACATAACGCACCCCATCCCACCTGGTCATTGGGCCATATGTCATAACCGGGCAGTTGTCTGGCTCCCGCATGTAGATAAGCTTTGACTTTTTCTCCATACAAAAAAGGATCATTACCCTGCACAATCCCATATTCCATCAAAAGAGCAGCGGCAGCGGTCACAAAAGGCGTTGCATAGGAAGTCCCGCTCACAACCGCCCCGCCTTCTCCCTCTCCGATCCGGATATTGACACCGGGGGCGGCCAGATCCGGCTTGCTGTTTTCCGCCCGATCGCTGTCTGCATCCCCTCTCCCGGAAAATGCCGCATAGGATCTGACATAAGCATTATAAGCACCTACTGTGATTACCTTCTGCGCTGTTGATGGGATTGTCAACGTCTGTGCGGGAGACGGCAGAAGAAACCGCGTGTTTTCAGAGCGTACCACTGCAGACGGCATATATAGACGCAGTTCTCCATTCGCAATACGCCGCGGTGTGATCTCAATCGTCCAGATCCCGGTATTCAGATACGTTTCCACCGGGATAAAATCTATATAAACTTCTTCCCGCTTCCGATAAGGCTGTGGTCTGCCGCTGAAGATCAGAAGCTTGGTCTGTTCCATAACAGCCTGCTGTGCCTCCCCTCCTGCATTCTGATTCCGGATCAGATATTGTTCTCCCGCCGGAGACATGATGGAAATATCCATCCGGTCCGCATACCATTTCCAGAGCTGCAAGGAAAAGCTTCGTTCATATGTCCCCATGGCAAATGAGATCCTCTGTATTTCATTTTCGGAAAGCTTTCCTGCAAAATGCCCGGCAGAAGCCCCTTCATTACCGGCGCCGATACAGATCACATTTCTGCCGACCTCTGTGATATTGTCGATAAACCGTTCCAGCAGGGATGATCCGTCATGTGCGCCATAGGTGTTACCGTAACTTAAATTGATCGCCACAGGCATATTTTCCGCCTGCGCCTTCTTTGCAACATACGTAAAGGCACGGAGCAGTGACACCGTAGACGGATATGTGCCGCGCGCCGTATCCAGCTTCACAACGATCAGTTCACTTTCCGGCGCTCCCTGCACCGCGATTTTTGCTACATTTGTCCCATGTCCTGTCACGTCTGTGGTCAGCCGCTCACTGTTCTTTTGCAGATTTGCATTGAGCATCTTTCTGCTGTATTCCACGCCTGTAAAAAAGCCCTGCGGCGGCTTTTCTCCTTTTTCCGCATCCGCCCGCTTTCCCTGATCCCACAGCCACGCAATCTTTGTTGTTCCGTCCGCATAACGGAACATCGGATCTGTATAGTCAATACCCGAATCCAAAATTGCCATATAAACGCCCTGCCCGGATAACGCCTTTCCGGAAACAGGCTGCAAAAGAGGATAAAAACAAGAAGCTCCAAGTCCTGCAGTTACCTGCGGATAGAGCTTCTTTGGTTTTTCAATAAATTCTATTTCTTCCATCCGGGAAAAAGCGCCGATCAGATTTTCGGGGATCGTCACGATCGCATACCCTGCGATCAACGGTTCGACCCGGATACCGCCTGTCAGCCTGTCAAGATTGCCGTTATATTTCACGATCAGTTCCCATGTATTTTCCGACGGTGCATATCCGGTATCCAGATTATCTGACTTTTCCCGCATCTGCGCCGGTGTATCCAGTGCAAGGGAAAGCTGATCCTCCAGCTTCTGATTCGCCATATTTCCCTCTGCTTTTTATCATTACTATATGCATTTTTCTGCGAAATTCTACTCAATGACTCCTGTATAGGTTCCGGTTCTTTTACTATCCAGTTTTGCCTTTGCGCCACTCACAAATGCACCTCCTGCAGGCTGAAAATAAATTTCGATCTTATCGATCCTGCCCGCATACTGCCAGTCAGATACTTTGACTGCCAAATTAACATATTTCTCTGACGGTATTACCTTCTCTGCTTCCAGTACATTTTCACCGCTGCAGAACCGCATTTTGACAGTTACCTGTCTGTTGGTACTGCCTGTTACCTGCAGCCTTGTTACAAAGTAAGGCTGCACTGTAAAACTGACCGGTACATCGTAATTTTTTGAAAAGCCCCAGGAAACATTTTTATTCAGTCCGGATCCTCTGTATGAAATCGTCTGACTCTCAGATCCCTGCAGACTGATCGGCTGCACATATTTCGGCGTGATCTTCTCCGGCCATAAAACTTCTGTCGAAGCCATATTCCGCATTGCAAGAAAACGACTCTGTGAAAATCCCGGGATCAGGCTTTCCCAGCTTGTTGCTCTAATATAATTTAATGCGAAATCTGTCCATTCACTGCTTTTTGTCGTGTCCATATATTTAAACACATACCACGCATACTTCTTTCGGTCTGCCCATTCATTCGGGTGAATACTGTCTCCATAGGTTGTCCACAGACCGGTTCGGATATTCTGCCTGATCTCCACCTCATTATCCACATGGCGGGAAATGATCAGTGCATCTACCATATCATTGCTTTCTGCAATATAATAAGCATAAGCAATCGCCGCAGCCTGGATCTGTTCCGACTGTCCGGAAGAAAATCCGGTTTCCGACAGCAGGATCCTCGTGTTTTCTCCATATGTTTTCTTCACATAATTTGTCATAACGGAAAGATTAGCCATCGTTATAACCTTAGCTTTTGATCCTTTTCCGGCCAGCCCGCTTGTATCGTTCCAAAAATCTGCCGTTGTAAGCGGATAGGAATAAGGATGGTAAGCAATATGAAATCCTATTTTTCCTTCCTTTTCCAGTTCCTGTGCAAACAGGTTTAAGAACTTTTTACCCGCATATACTCCTGTTGTCGTTCTTGTCCAGTTATTATCCAGAGAAATGTATACCCTTGCATTCTGGTACATGCTCTTCATGCAGGTTGCAACCAGTCTGTATTCTTCAGCGTAAGCCCTGGCATACTCCTGTATATTTTTCAGTCCTGCATAATTCCAGTCCTGATAAGCATTTACTTCATTACCGACCACCCAGTTGGTCACATAAGCATTTCCGCTGTAGCGTTCTGCCAGGAAACTACAAGTTGCTTCCATCTGCAGCCTTGCTTTCTTTGACTTTGTGTTAAACATATAGTACTGATGGCCCTGACTTCTGCCCTTTGGTGCGATCAGATATGTCAGATCACTTCTGTAGCCCAGAAGCAGAATACCCGTCACAACCATATTTTCCGCTCTTGTTTTCAGGAAAAGTGAGTCATATCCCTGCACTGCAGATCTGGAAAACCAGTAAGTTTTTCCATTATATTCATAGGAAATCCCCTCCTGCGCATTGCGCTGTCCGGCAGTTGCGATAATATCCGACAAAATGATATTGTAGGCTGTATTTTTGACGCCCAGCTCCTCTACATCTGGCATCATATCCGCATTGATCTGCAGTCCCTTCTTAGAAGGTGCTGTTGGAAAAGGATAGGAAAAATAAGCAGTCCTTTCCGGATTGGTAATATACATGGCATCACTGAGTATTATGTATTTTCTGCCCTTTTTAACCGCTACCACAAACTTCTTCTGTAAAACGGAATTCTTTGTCTCCTTCTGAAGCGGTAAGGTAAAGGTCACACTTTTCTTCTTTGCGGCTTTTGCAACCGGTTTCAGTCCGCTCACTTTATTCTGGTAAGAGTCCAGCGCAAACAAGTAATAATATTCATCACTGCTCTTTACCCTTTTCTTTATCTTTGCAGCCGCTTTTACCGTAGAGGCATCTGACAACTTTACACTGCCCAGCTTTGCAGTTCCCTTTTTCGCCTCGACCTCCGCCACGCCTCTTTTGATCGTAAGCTTCTTTTTACTACTGTATTTACCGTAGATCTTTTTCCCGTTTTCATCCGTTTTATAAGCACGGACTTTCACATAATACGTTTTACCCTGTGGCAGCTCTGTAATATCCGTCTTCGTCTTTTTCACGTCCAGTACGATCTTTGATGCCGTAAATGAACGATTTGTCGCATAAACGATCTCATAACCTTTTGCCCCCGTTACCTTCTGATAACGGATCCGCAGCTTTCCCTTTGCAGGATTTTTCAGTGTCAGCTTTTTAACCTGTGCAGGCTTTTTCACACTTTTTGTAAAAACCGCCGCTACCGTGTGTCCGATATCTTTCATCACAGTTGTTGCAGTCTGCAGGGAAAAAACAGCCGCCTGTTCTGCCGCCAGATCATCGCCTGCATCCACCATGTTCCGGCTGATTGTATTATCACTGACCAAGTCTCCGCTGACTGTATTAACACTAATTGTATTGTCACTGATGGAATCACCACTGACCGTATTATCACTTAACGAGTCACCGCTGATCGTGTTATCACTTAATGAATCATCACTCACTGAAACAGATTCTGCATCCGCTCCATATGAGTTACTCACAGCACTGTATAACGTATTTTGACCGTTTTCTCCCGAAACCGGAACTGCTGCTATAGCATTCACTGTCATCATTATGGTTAACATAAAGCTAATTATGGAAACAATTCTTTTGTTCATCAAAAAGCTCCTTCCATGGTAAAGAAATTTAACATCATTTTGACCCTGACATTTTTTTATGATACCATAGTAGGAAGAGGAATGAAAGTGTATTAGGGAGCAAACAAATGGAAAAAAACAACAAAGGAACAATACAGGTCCGTGAAGATCTGTATGAAATGAAACAGCATGGCAGCCTTGACTACCCTGTTGCGGTATACCGTATTGATCTGAACATGATGTATCTGAATCTGATCCACTGGCACTGGCATAGTGAGATAGAACTGATCGTAATAAAGGAAGGAGCCGCTGAATTTTCAGTCGGTGATAATATGTATGTCTTATCGCCTGGCGATACACTTTTTATCAACCGCAATGTGATGCATTCCGTGCATCCGCATAATGAGCAGAATTGTATCTTCCATTCGATCGTATTCAGCCCCAATTATATATTTGGTTACGGACATTCTGTTTTTTCATCCGCATATCTTCTGCCGGTCACCAATACGCCCGGTCTGCGTTCTTATGTCATGAATGATAAAAAAGAGGATGACCACTCTATTTCTATGCTGACAAGTGAGATCATTAAGATCAACCTGCAGAAATCTTTTGGCTATGAGCTTTTGACCAAAAGCTATCTGATCCAGATCTGGCTTCTGCTCCTGAACCATATCCAGGATCTGCCGCATGATCATATTCCGGCTTATGATCCGCAGGTTGTACTGGACGAATCCAGAACCAAAGCCGCAATTACCTATATTATGGAGCATTACGAAGAACCGATTACCTTGCAGGATATTGCAGACAGTATCCATATCAGTAAGAGCGAATGCTGTCGTTGCTTTAAACGCTGCCTGCAGCTGACTCCGTTTGACTACCTGCTGAAATACAGGATTTATTCTGCGGTTGATCTGCTTGCGCAGGATAGCAGCACTCTTTCCATCTCAGATATTGCACTGAAGGTCGGTTTTAATTCCAGCAGCTATTTTAATAAGCTTTTCAAAAAATATATCGGCTATACGCCTTCCGCTTATAAAAAAATACTGGCACAGAATACCGAACATATCGCGATCGAAGCAAAGGACTCGCTCTATTATTCCGGTCTTCTGTCCCAGTAAACAGGCTACAGCTTATCTTTTTTATTTTTCGGCAATACAGACTGTGTTGCGTCCGGCTTCTTTTGCCCGCTGCAATGCAGTCTCCACAAATGCCAGATTCTCATCGGATGATTTTTCATAATCCAATTCACAGATACCAAATGACATCGTCACATGGATCTCATGCCCTCTGTGTGCAAATACAGTTTCCTCAATTGTCTTTCTTAAGTCGTCTATCTCCTGTTTTGCCTTCTGTGCGGTCTTACCTGATAATAACAGCACAAACCGGTCGTTTTCCCACCGGATCACTTCATCATCAATTTCCACATGATACAGCATCAGATCCGCAATGCTCCGAAGGACCTCATCACCACCTGCAGATCCGTAAATCTGATTGGTGATATCAAAGAAGTCAATGTCTCCCATCGCAACCGATACCGGATGTGCGATCAGATACGGCAATACTCTTTTATTGTAATACTCATAAAAACCCTTCCTGTTCCGCAGCTTTGTTGTCAGATCAGTCTGGTTTTCGGAAAGGAGCAGATACGATTCCAACGTCTTGCCGCAGTAAACGGCTGCCAGTGCCAGTCTCTTTTTATCCTCTTCCGTAAACACGCCGACAGTTCCGTCTCCGTTTAACTTATTGATCGCCTGATAGGCTCCGATCACCCGCCCGCGGGAATCCGTCACCGGCATACAGAGCACTGATCTTGTATCGTAACCGCCGCTTCTGTCAACAGAACTGTCAAAACGGGGATCTGCGCCTGCATCTGCGATCAGTATCGTCTCACCCGTGGTAATGCTGGCACCTACGATGCCCCGTCCTTCAGGAACTGTGATCCTTGCATGATCCAGTGCCACGATCGTCCAATGCTCTCCCTTTCTCTTATCCCAGAACCAGAAGGAGGCACGATCTGCATTGACGAGCGTTTTTCCCATTTCCGTCAGCGTCTGAATAGTGGTGGAAAATTCTCTTTCATCCACAAGACGATTCATATAGTAAAATATTTTTTCAAGCAACAGTTCTGCATTCCGTTCGTTTTCAGCTATAGCCATGTCTCTTTATCCCTATCTGATGAAGTTCGTTTTGTTGTCATATTCATTTACCGGAACAGCAACACCGGTATTTCTGCCTGCCTCAAGGCACTTCAAAAGCCATGCCATATTTCTGCCCAGATTACGCATTACCTGCAGACCTTCCGCATCCTGCAGCACTTCCTCCGGCTTATTGCCGTGTACCATATTCCAGTAAGAGGAAGATACGACCGGCATTTCCGCGATCGTGAAATATTTATTCAGTGCATCGATGGAAGCCGTTGTACCGGCTCTTCTTGCAGAGGCGATTGCTGCGCCCGGCTTATGCATAAAATATTTTTTGCCTGCGTAGAACATCCGATCCAGTGCAGACAACACTCTGCCGCTCGGATGCGCATAATAAACCGGCGTACCAAAAATAAAACCGTCACAGGTCTTTGCCTTTTCCAGAATTTCATTGATGCAATCATCGTTAAATGCACACTGTCCGTCCAGCTTTGTACAGCCCAGACAACCGATACAGTCACGCAGCGGTCCTCCGCCTAAGCATACGATCTCACTGTCGATTCCTTCTTCTCTCAACACCTTTGCGATCTCCTGCAAAGCTGTTGCCGTACAGCCGTTTGGCTTTGAACTTCCGTTTACCATTAAAACTTTCATCGTTATTCCTTCTTTTCTTCTTTTTATATCATTTACCGCATACTTCTGCTCTACATCCTGCCATATTTATTTTGTAAAAAACGGGCAGGTCATGCGACAGGTACGACTGCATAAAAAGTCAGGTCTGCATCACTGTCATTGATCAGGGAATGTGCATGTCCCTGCGGGCAGTAATGGCAGTCACCGGCTTTTAAGCGGATCTCTTCTTCGTCATATAATACCTTGCCTTCCCCTGCTGTGATAAAGATCACTTCATAATCTTCGGTATGCTTATGATAACCGATGGATGCACCCGGGATCAGTCTGCCACTCATGATCTTGCAGGCTTCATCGCCGTAGCGCTTCGCCCTGTATTCCTTTTCGCCGCCTTTAAATGCCGGCAGTATTTCTTCTTCCATATCTGTAAATGCAATTTTCATTTCCATGCCTCCTGCGCATTATTTACAACTTATTTCTTCCGTGTTGCATCTATTTATCATTATATCTGCTTTCCCCTGATATTTCAATGCCGGGCACACTTTTCCCGGCTCTTCCGGCGTCTCTTTCCGCTAATTATTTCCGCTTCTCTTTCCGCTGATTATTTTCATTGCCTTCTTACTTATTTCTCGCTATAATAGGGAGTGTTGCGCTGATGGGGCATTTCCGATGCGGATATGCCGGCGCTGCTTTATTTCACCAGGAGGATTTATAAGTTATGGAAAGAGAAAAATTCGGATCCCGGCTGGGATTTATCCTTGTATCCGCAGGCTGTGCGGTCGGACTTGGAAATGTGTGGAAGTTTCCTTATATGTGCGGACAGTACGGCGGTGCTGCATTTATTGCAATTTATCTGGTATTTTTAGTGATTCTGGGCTATCCGATCATCGTCTGCGAATTTGCAGTCGGCAGAGGCAGCCAGAAAAGCTGTGCCACTTCCTTCCGCAAGTTAGAGCCAAAGGGCCGGCGCTGGCACTACAACGGCTATATCGGAATGGCCGGCTGCTACCTACTGATGATGTATTACACCATGGTAACCGGCTGGATGCTGTATTACTTTTTCCGTTATCTGACAGGCTCCCTGACAAGTCAGTCTATGACAACCGAGCAGGTTTCCTCTTACTTTAGTAATATGCTGGCTTCTCCGGGCACTATGATCCTTTTTATGATCATTGCAGTTGTCTTATCATTTGCCATCTGCTCCCTCGGTCTGAAAAACGGTGTGGAGCGTATCACAAAGGTAATGATGATCTGTCTGCTTGGTCTGATCCTCGTCCTTGCAGTTCACTCCTGCTTACTGCCGGGTTCCGGAACCGGTATCAGATTTTATCTTGTACCTGATTTTACTGCCATGCAGGCAAAGGGCATCGGCAATGTCATCTTTGCTGCCATGTCCCAGGCATTTTTTACCCTCAGCATCGGCATTGGTGCCATGGCGATCTTTGGCAGTTATCTGGATAAGGAACGTTCGTTATCCGGTGAAGCACTCAGCATCACACTTTTGGATACCTTTGTTGCACTGATGGCAGGTCTTATCATCATTCCTGCCTGCTTCTCCTTCGGTATCGAACCGGATGCAGGGCCATCCCTGATCTTCATTACGCTCCCGAACATTTTTAATCAGATGACCGGTGGACGGATCTGGGGCACACTGTTCTTCCTGTTCCTTTCCTTTGCCGCACTTTCTACAGTGATCGCGGTATTTGAAAATATTATTTCCTTTGCCATTGATCTGTGGGGCTTTTCCAGAAAGAAGGCCGTCATTTGTAATGTATTCGCAATCATCCTGCTTTCTCTTCCGTGTATTCTCGGCTTTAATGTCCTTTCCGGATTTCAGCCGCTCGGACCGGGCACGAACATCATGGATCTGGAAGATTTCCTTGTTTCCAGCAATCTTCTGCCACTCGGCTCTCTGTGCTATGTCCTGTTCTGTACAACAAAGCATGGCTGGGGCTGGGATAATTTTATACACGAAGCAAATGCAGGAAACGGACTTTCATTCCCTGCAAAGATGCGTTACTACATAACATGGGGACTTCCCATTATCATTGTTGTGATCTACTTGAAAGGCTATTATGATCTGTTTGCCCCAAAGGGGCTTCGATATCTGATCCCATGGATGTGTATTGCAGCTGCATTCCTAGCTTTTATTTTCTGGATCGCAGCAAGCCACAGCAAAAAGCAGCATGCAGATCACTAATGTACCGTATTGCAGACCAGTTCATCCCCGCTCAGTACTTTAGTATCTCCGTTCGGTATGATCGTCTGTCCGCCTCTCCTCACTAAAATGATCAGACTGTTTTTCGGCAGTCGGATCTCACAGAGGCGTTTATCCCGCCATGTGTGTGTGTCATCGACATGGATCTGGGTCAGATGAATATCGTCCTTACCCGCATAGGCGGTTGCACCAAGTACAAGAACATCTCCTTCCCGAAGCACTGTATCACCGTTTGGTACAGTGCTTTTTTCACCCGGATGATTCAGGAAGACAAGCAGTGTTCCCGGCGGCAGATTCAGATCCTTTACCGTCAACCCGATCCATGGATGTCCTTCGCTTACCGGAATGTCAATAAAATGCACATCCGTTTCATCACTGTAATCCGTAAAGGTCGTCAGAATATCCCTGCTCTCATCGATCATATGCAGCTTTTTCGCACAGAAAGGCAGCAGACTTCCCTGGAACAGTATGGATACGAGTACCACGCAAAATACAATATGGAACAGATCATGGGAAAGCACTGCGCCGCTTCTTGTTGCCATAATGGCAAATACAATGGACGCTGCGCCACGCAGCCCCGCCCATGCAGTCAGAAGCTGCTGCTGCGGTTTTGCCCGGAGCGGTGTCAGGATCAAAGCCACGGCTAACGGTCTGGCAACAAAGGTCAGAAATACTGCGATCAGAAGCCCGGGAACACAAACCGCCAGGATCTTGGATGGGAAAGACAGAAGACCCAGCATAAAGAAAATGAACATCTGCATAAGACTTGTCAGTCCGTCGAAGAAATTGACAAGTACTTTTTTATGGCTGACATTGCGATTTCCGAGTATAATACCCATCAGATACGCACTCAGATACCCATTTCCGCCGATCGCAGACGGCAGTGCATAAGATAAAAGTGCTGCTGCCAGTACAAATGCCGTATCGAATCCGCTCACGCCAAAATCGATCCGTTCCAGCATAAAACCGGTCAGAAGTGCCAGTACGATACCGATCACTGCACCAAACAGCACCTGTGCAAATACCATGCCCAGAATATCAAACGCCATGCCCTCCGCATTGCCCTGCATCATAGTCAAAATGATGATGGTCAGCATATAGGCAAAGGGATCGTTGGAACCGCTTTCCACCTCCAGTAAGGAGTCTGTATTGTTTTTCAGGGATAATTTTTTACTACGCAGCACGGAAAATACGCTTGCCGCATCTGTGGAGCCGAGAACCGCTCCTACAAGAAGACCTTCCAGAAGGCCAAAGCCCAGTGCGAAATGGCAGAACAGTCCGGTCAGAACCGCTGTCAGAACCGTACCCACACTGGATAAAAGAAGTGCCTTGCCGGCAACCGGCTTTGCCGCCTTCCATCTGGTACCGAAGCCACCGTAAAACATAATGAAGATCAGGGCTATGGTACACATATTTTCGGCAAAAGCAAAGTTGTCGAACGGAATATGTAAAATACCCTCCGAACCAAACAGCATACCAAGCAGAATAAATGCAAACAGCATCGGAACACCGATCCTGCTTGTCAGACGGTTACAGAGAATACATGTTAAGATCACGCAGGAACCAAGTAATAATAGTTTGATCATAATTCGCCTTTCTTTTTCCTTTTTCCACCATTATAACACAGGCAGACTTCTACCCCAAGTTAAAATTCCCTAAACATTTGGCACAACTGTCTGTTCCGGCAAAAAACCGATACATGCCCGGTCTGAAGCACATCCGCCCGGATAAGCTGTCATACCCCTGCAGATCATCTGCTGAAACTGCCATGCGTAGCTGCCTTTTTTCACCCGCCTGCAGGAAAACCTTCTCAAAGCGGCAAAGCCTCTGTACTTCTTCCTCATAGGCAGCATAGATCTGTACCACTTCACTGCCTGCTCTCTTTCCTGTATTTTGAACGGTAACGCATATCACAGCTTTTTCCGCTTCTCCCTGCCCACATTCCAGTGCCTCCTCCGTCAGTGCAAAAGTGGTGTAAGACAAGCCAAAGCCAAACGGAAAAAGCGGCTGTTTTCCTTCCGCAAGCAGCTTACGATATCCTGCCAGCCCCAGATATTCCTGCTGCGTGGCAGACCAGTCTACCTGCGGCAGATCTGCCCCGCTCTGTGGAATCACAAACGGCAGTTTTCCGCCCGGATTTTCCTTGCCAAACAGAACATCTGCCAGTGCATGACCGCCTTCCATGCCCGGATAGTAAGCCATGAGCAGCGCCCCTGTCTGTCCGATCCAGTCTTCCATCGTAAAGGAGCTGCCACCAACAAGCACCACAATTGCATCCTGTCTGACCTGTGCCACAGCGGACAGGATTTCCCTGTCATGCGTCGGAAGTGCGATCCCCTGTGTCCTGTCACCGCCCATACTTTTAACATACAGCTCTTCCATATCCGCATAGACATATTCGCCTTCCTCCGCTGCACTGTTTCCCGCTACAACGATCACTGCATCCGCTTCTTTTGCCAGTCTTTTACAGTGGGAAAGACTTTCTCCCCTGTAATAGATCACTTCCTGCCCTGCCTGTTCTAAGATGCCCTGCAGGATTGTCACCTGATAAGGCGGATATACCTGACTGGAGCCGCGATCCCCCGTTACATCCTCATCTGCCAGTCTGCCGATCACAACGATCTTGTGACATCTGCCGGAAAGCGGCAGAATTCCATTCCGATTCCGCAGAAGCGTGATACCGGCCAGCGCACTTTTTTTCGCAAGCTGTCTGTCATCCCAGAGCTGCCTTTCCGCATCGATCTTTCCATACTGCCTTATCTTCTCTTCATGTGCCAGAAGTGTCCGCACGATCCGAAGCGCCGCCTCATCGATCACTTTTTCGGAAACACTGCCAAAGTGCACGGCTTCCAGAAGTTTCTTTCCATAATAATACGTATTCGGCATTTCCAGATCCATGCCCGCATTTGCTGCTGTGACCGTATCCTTGATCCCCCAGTTAAAATCACTTAAGGTAAATCCGTCAAACTGCCAGTCTTCTTTTAAAACTTCCCGCAGCAGATAGGCATTCTGTCCGCACATCTGTCCCCGATAGCTGTTATAGGAGCTCATCACAGCACCTGCCCCTGCTTCCACACATCTTTTAAACTGTGATAAAAAGACTTCCTGCTCTGCCTTCTTATCGCATGTTATATCAACTTCAAAGCGGGCATTTTCCATCGAATTAAAGGCAAAATGCTTCACACAGGCGATCACTCCCGTTGTCTGTACACCTTCTACCAGAGCCGCTCCCATTTCTCCCAGTAAATATGGATCTTCTCCAAAGGTTTCCTGTGCCCTGCCCCAGCCCGGATGATACGGCAGATTCACACAGACGCCGCCAAACAAGTTAGCACCTGCTAATAATACTTCCGCACCGATTGCCTCTCCGATCTCCTTTTCCAGCATCGGATCAAAGGAAGCGCCACGCATCGACTCAACAGGAAAACAGGTGTACATTTTCCTGTCGCAGACAACACCTTTGGTGCCATCGGCAAATAAAACCGGCGGTACTTTTCCGTCTATTCCGCCTGCCCGGTACGGTACTTCATTATAATGTGTGTTGACCTTTTTCTGAATGGATTTCCGCACCTCTTCCATCGTCCGAAGCCCACTCATCAAATATATTTTTTCTTCCAGAGACAGCTTTTGCACGATCTGCTGTGCCTTTTTTGTAAATGTACTTCGATAAGCTCTGTAATCTGTTGTTTCCTGCTTACTCATGTTGCCTTATTACCTCCCGCAAAATCGCCCTTGCCTCCGGAATACTGAAATCCAGATAGCCCTTCAGGACATCATTATGACTCTGGTGCTGTCCCTTCTCTCTGAATTCCTTCGGCGTCAGTCCTGTTTTCTGGTGAAAAGTACGGTAAAACGTCTTCTCTGAGCCAAACCCACAGGCATCCAGTATATAACTCATATTTTTATTCGTATTTTTCAGAAGCTCCTTTGCTTTCTCCAGCCGCAGATCATCGATCACCTCTTTGATCGTCATGCCCAGCACTGCCCGGCTGCTTCTGTCCAGCGTCTTTCTGCTCATTCCCAGCTTGTGGCATAAAAGCTCCGCCAGCTCATCTTCCGCCATATATTCTTCAATGTAGGAAATTGCCTGAATGATCGTTTCTCTGCCATCTTCCGCAGCACTGTCCCGATAGCGGATATCATAGACAGCATAATCGAACAGATCCGCGATCAGACAGCAAAGCTCTGCCCTGACACGGAATCTGGCATGCTTTTCCTCATTCAATGTCTCATAAGCGATCTTTGCCATCCGCCTGAAAAAATGCTGATAGCCGACCACCGGCTCATCCTCTGTCACACTGCTTACATAAAACCGTATCTCCGAATTGTCCTTATCATCCGCATGAAACAGCTCCGGCTTGATCTGCAGGATCATACAGAGATTTTCCTCCTTCTGCGGATTCTGAAAGGCATGGATCTCATTTGGATTGATCAGAAGCAGATCTCCCTGCGCAAGAAGGCATTCCTCCGACTGGATATGTACACTGATACTGCCCCGCAGGACACCCAGAAGCTCATATTCATTATGCCAGTGAAACGTGCTGCTTTCGATCGGTGTCACGAATGCATTCACCAGCAGGTTGGAATCATAATTGATACTTTCATAGACGGAATACATAACAGCCTCCTTACCTCTTTTCAGACGTGCTTGCACATCTGCGCCTCAAATCCCCATTCTCTGTAAACAGTATACCGAAAAACGGAGCTGCAAACAATATTGCAACTCCGTTTCCCTGCTTAGGTTTTCTACAATATGGGATTTCCGTATACTCTACTTGTTCTCTTTCTTTTTTGCAAGACCTGCTGCGATCTGTGGATAGATCTTATCCAGGTTACAGAAGAATAATGTCACAAGACCGATCACGATCAGAACTGCCGGTACAAATGTAAATACGGATTTGATACCTGCGATCGTTGCTGCTGTCTGTGCTGCAAGCTTTCCGTCATATGCTGCCCATGCAAGTCCCCAGCCGACTAATGCGGAACCAAGACCTGCACCAACCTTCATACCGAATGAAGTTGCAGAGTTTGTCAGACCGTCCAGACGGACACCTGTTTTCCATTCGCCGTAGTCAACAACATCTGCTACCATTGCAAATAATCCTGCATTGTGTGGAATACCACCGATACCGAGGCAGATCAGACCGATGACTGCTGTTGTAAAGCTTGTCTGTGTCAGACCCATGATCAGAACGCCTGCCAGCTCGATCACATAACCGATCATCATGCTCTTCCATTTACCGAGTAACTTGTTGATATATGGGTAGATCAGGTTACCGATCAGCTTCGGTAAAATGAAGCAAAGTGTTAAAGTACCCATCAGACCGGCGTTACCAAGTACGTCTCTTGCATAGTAGATACGAAGTCCGTTGTTGACGCCAAGTACTGTATAGTTGATAACAAATACAATTGCCAGTAATAAGAAATATTTGTTTTTGAACAGGATCTTGAAAGATTCCCCAACACTCATCTTGTCTTTTTCTTCTACTTTTGCAGAGTTCTTTTCAATATTGGTACGTTCCTTTGTGCCAAGGAAAGTGATCAGAAGCAGTACTGCACCGATCGTACCGAAGATAGCTGCCATACCTGTCCAGCCGAATTTTGCAACAAAGTTGTTGCAGTTGTAATTGATGAATAATACAACTGACATTGTGACGAAGAAACGAATGGAGCTCATCGTAACACGATCCTTTGGATTCGGTGCTTCCAGAGAAAGCAGTGTATTATATGCCAGGTTACAGGCTGTATAAACAACAACTGCCATGATCACATAACTGATACATGCATAGGTCAGTTTGCCACCGCTCGTCAGTGAACCGGGAACGCTGAACATCAGCACAAGTCCTAGTCCCATCGGGATTGCTGTCCATAAGATCCATGGTCTTGCTTTACCCCAGCGGGTATGTGTTCTGTCGATGATACTTCCCATGATCAGATCGGAAATACCGTCCAGTAATCTTGTTAAAAGCATTAAAGTACCGATTGTTGCTGCAGCCAGTCCAACGCTGTCTGTATAATATAATGTCAGATAGGATCCGATCGTTGTCCAGACAAGGTTACAACCACCGTCACCAAGTGCAAATGAAATGATCTCACGCCATGAAGGTTTGTTATTCTCTTTCATAGTTTTTCTCCTTTTCTTTTGAATTTGTATTATGCTTCCAGCCGCAGGGTCAGAAGGGAAATGCTTCCTGTTCCTTTATAAACAAAATACAGTTCCTTCTCCTCCGTAAAAGCTGTCTTGGCATCTGCCCACGTCCATTTGTCCGTCTTCGGCAGATTGATTTCTTCTTTCTGTCTTCCGTTTTCCGTATAGATCTCAAGCTTTCCTTCTCCGTCAGAGAGGTAGCTTATGCTAACTTTCTTTGTCTCGGCAAGATTGATATATTTATAGCCGATCAGATCTCCGTCCTTGACATTGGTTATGTAGCGTTCATCCTCTACACTTGTCAGATACGGGAAATCCACCTCCGGATTGGTACGTCCCAGCGAAGAAAGCGGCCCCATATGTCCGTTTGTCAGATTACAGCAGTAAACTGCCGGATATGTGGCATTTCCGGATAACGGTTCCGGATTCATACCGCTTGTCGTGATCGTTACCTGTGGGATACTGCCGTCCGGTCTGAAATAAACTTTTTCCGCACATGCCTGTCTGTTGTACTGGTTTAAGTAAGTGTGACGATGATAGAAAATGTACCATTGATCGTTTACACAAACAAGTCCGCCATGATTGTTTCCCACGCTCATCAGCTTATCTTCTTCTTTTCTGCCCTGATAACCGACATCTCCGTTGCTTACGATCACACCGCCGTAGGTAAAGCCTCCCATTGGTTTCTCGCTGACCGCATAACAGAGCTGATGGGTATTGACAGAAGAATATACCAGATAATATTTGTCGTTGATATAACGGATGGATGGACCTTCAAAGTACTCATTTCCTTCAAAGCTTGTGCCCTTTCCGTAGTTTTTACTCGGCAGGATCACTTCCGGTCCTTTTTGTACTGTCAGCATATCATCGGCAAGTTGTAAAACACTTCCGCCTTTTAAGTCCTGTCCTTTATATCGCGGAATATTGATCATACAGGGTGCAAAGCCAAAATACAGGAAAATACCGTCCTTTGTGCAGATCAGGGATGGATCATATGGCTGGTTCTCCGCCATCACACGGCCGTCCTCATAATGGACTCTGCCATAAAACCGGTATTCGCCCGCCGGGGTATCGCAGACCGCCACGTTGATGGAATCCTGAAACTTGATACAGTAGTATAAGTAGTATCTGCCATCCGGTCCTTTTACAACATCCGGTGCATACAGCGGCAATGCATCTTGATTGTACGGATCCTGTTCTTTTTTATAGATCACACCGTCACAGCGCCAGTCCGACAAATCCGTTACCGGAGCCGACCAGCAGACGTAATCCTGTTCGCAGAACTCATTGCCGTTTTCCAGATCATGACTGCCATATACATACAATCTGTCTCCGAATACATGCGGTTCGCCGTCCGGTACATGTTCCCAAAGCGGCATGTAAGGGTTATGACATTGCTTTCTCATCTTCCTCCTCCTTTCCTTCTCAATTAACTGCTCGCAATTTATGTTCTGATTATAACAAGGAGGGAGGATTTGTTCTGTCAAAGAGCTCTTGGTTTACTGTCAAAATTGGACATTTTTGTGCAGTATTGTGATTTTGTACAATGTAACAGGACACGTTTTGTGCAGAATTGCCATTATTGATGTTTGTTTATAGTAATCCATATTTTATTTAGAGAGAGAAAGACAGCATCTTTCCATGCTCAAATAACGGACATAAAGAAGCTCTAAGTGTTTTGATCTCATTATATGAACGCCACGCAACCGGCACATATTCGCCATCCAGGCTCAGATGTGCCTTTCCCGTACATCCATGTACGGGAATTGCTGGGTATCTTCAAAACACTAAGAGCTTCTAATATGTCTGTTACATTCGCATGGTCAGATACGGTCTTTCTCTCCATTTTTTCTTATAGTCTGCCTATGCTGCAGCATTGGCATTAATTGTATCAATTACTTTTTTAATACCCATCCACAGTGACATATCAGAAAAGATTTCTGCTACACTTCCCTGATCTGTAAATGGAGACTCTTGAAGCACTGAAAAATCCGTCAGCATTCCATTATGAATAATATATTCCACAATCTGATTCACAAAGTATATCTGCCTGCTGTCAAGACTTGTATCAGTCAGATATTCGGAAAAAGCCTCCTTAGCAGCATTCATATCAAGTCCCACAATTTCTCGGACAAATTCACCCAATGGTTTTGTACCGATTTCATTTTCGTAGTCTTGTTTTGTACCAACTTCTTTCCAAAGAATTTCTTCCAGACTGGCAACATCACTGCTCGTTAAAGGTTTATTTGTTTTTAATTTTGCAATTACAATATTATCCTGATGTTGTCTGATATAATATTCAGCTTTTGCTTTGTAATTTTTCAGTTCATCATTCTCAAGCTCTGACTCTTTCCATTCTATTGATAAAAGCTCATCTGTAAAATTTGTCACATACTTGATCGTTCCTGTCTGAATATATTTCATCAAATTTCGCAGTTTTTCTCTGATTTCTTCAAATTCATCAATTCCGGCTTGATCCACATAATCTGTATGCAATATTTTATTGATCATCTCTGATTGTGCCTGAATCTCCGGAATATTGGCTACTCCAGCTACTCCTTTTACTTTTTTATAGAGATCGCTTCTGGCTCTTGTATCTTTCTTTCCTATCAGATAGGCAAGTTCGATCCGATACATAAGTGCATCAAATCTTGCAGCACTTGCATCTTCTCCTCCCGGTAATATAAGAGGTGCTACTTCCTCACGTACCAGCAATGTGTCCTCATAAGTTAATGATTGATAATTTGACTCTGCAGAATATAATTCCACATATTTCAAATGCTGTTTTACCGAGAAGTTATCTCTAGGCAGCTCCCGTACCTGTTCGCTTACCTGCGAAACTAATGCTTTTCGATATGCGATCAATCTGTCTTCTTGATATGCAATATCCTGTAACTTATAAATTATCTCAAACTTATAATTAAAAATTGCCCCCTGTAATGCAATTTCACTTGCTGATGCCTTTCCTTTATTTAATCTGAAAAACTCAAAGTTTCCGCAAAAATCAAAAATATAGAACTTTTGCTTGTCCTCTCCATCCAAAAGCCTCGGACACAATCTTGTTCCACGACCGATCATCTGCCAAAACTTTGCCTTACTCATAACCTTTTTAAAAAATACAAGATTCAAAACCTGCGGAACATCTATACCGGTATCTAACATATCTACAGAAATTGCTATCTGTGGCATTTTCTTTGGATCAGAGAATTCATCAATTGCGCTTTGTGCATAAGTCATGTAATTATCAATTACTTTCGCATAGTCCGGAAGATGTGGATATTCTTTACAGAACACTTCCCATATTTTTTCTGCATGATCGTGATTCTTTGCAAAAATAATGGTCTTTCCGATTTTCTGACCGTATTCAATTTTAAGTCCCTCTGTCATCAAAACATTTAAAACCTGCTTGATCGTATCCTCGTTAAAAATCCATGTATTTAGTCTTGATGATTCAATCGCTTCAGGAATGTTTCCATTCTCATCCTCAAATGTGTCTTCATATATTTCTTTATCTTCCTCTGATAATTCGTCGTATACGATCCCTTCCTCAATAAATTTCAGCTTTGATTCCACTGAAACATAGTCTACAAGATATCCATCTTTGACTGCTTGCGCCAGATCATATCCATATGTGGGAACACCATTTTCCAATTCAAAAATTTCATAGGTATTCTTATCAATTTCATCTTTCGGTGTTGCTGTAAGCCCTACCAATGGTGCATCAAAATATGTGAATATATCTCTGTACTTATTATAAATTGATCTATGCGCTTCATCACATATTACAAGATCAAAATGCCCACAGGTGAATAGCTTTCCATCATCGTCATTTACTGTATCGATACAATGCATCATTGTCTGATAAGTGGAAAATACGCAATGTGCATTATAGTTTTCCTTCTCTTCCACTAAATTTGTACAGGAAAGATTTGGCAATAAATTTACAAAACTTCGTTTCGCCTGTGTAACCAATGAGTTACGATCCGCCAAAAATAAAATATTTTTTATCCATCCGGCTTTTAACAGTACATCACACAGTGCTATTACTGTTCGCGTTTTTCCCGATCCTGTCGCCATGACCAAAAGTGCTTTTCTTCTGTTCTTTTCATCCATATTTGAACAGACTGCCTTAATTGCTGCTTCCTGATAGTAACGTCCTGCTATATTTTTGTCTACAACAACATGTCGCAGACTTGTTCGCATGGATAACAGATTAAACCACTTTTCCAGATCACGCTTTGAATAAATGGCTGCACATTTTCTTTCCGGATATCTTCCATCAATAATATGTGTTTCAAATCCATTGGTCAGGAAAATAACAGGTCTTCTTCCATATTGCTTTTCCAATAAATCCGCATATAGTTTTGCCTGTTGTCGCCCTTTGGATACATCTACACACGTTCTTTTCGCTTCAATCAGTGCCAGCGGTCGGTGCATATCATCATAGAGCACATAATCTGCATAACCTACCTCTGATTTATTAGGCATTCCCCGGAGCTCTACTTCATTCATCCAGTCTTTTCCCTGTATCCACCCCGCATCCATAAGCATTACATCAATGTAAAGCTTCCGCGTTTTATATTCAGATAAATCAAGTGGTTTGGGGACATAGGTCTGCTGTTGTTCCTGTCTGCGGGCAGAAAGTTCTTCTTTTAAGGATGCATTTTCCTTTATCAGTTTTTTCAGATCCAGCTCCTGCTGTGCTGTTCTTTCCTGCTCTCTGACAAGCTGCTCCTTTGTAGCATCCGCTAACTTTTTAGATTCCTTTGCTTTTTCAATACGCTCTGTCAAAACTGATCTGTCAAAAGTTCGTTCTTCATAATTACCAGAATAACAGCATGCCACAAAATCCAGATAAATAAAAAGATTTTCGAGACACAGCATCGCAATATCTTTTCCCAGTTTCTTATTGCTGTGTGCAGCATTGTTTCCACATCGACGGATATAATCCATACGCTTCCAGATATCCGGTCCTACAATGTCTCTGAAGTCTTCATTATTCATCAGGCTCTGTAAATTATCCTGATATGGCATTTCCAGCTCTTCATCTACGGAATACATCCATTTGACAGCAAATTCCATTGCCCTGCGGCAATTAATAATACTTGCCTGCGGATCAATTAAAATAATCTTTTCAGCAGAAATTGCAACCTCTGCAAAATCAGAGAATCTCGATTCATTTTTCAGGTAATCAAAATTAGTAACCATACTTTATCCCCCAACACAATTTGTAGGTGTTTTAGTTAGCAATTAAATATGTATGTCCATTTATATTATAACATTTATGCAATATATTGAGAATAACCCTGATAGACAACTTTTGATTTGTCGACTTGTTTTACAAACATTGAAAATTGCTCTTGTAACTCTCTTGGTGGAATCAAAACATCAATATTTTTCAATAAGAAAATTTTAAACTCTGCAAATGTAGATCCAGATCCCAACTTAGGATACTCTACCAATGTTTTAGCTTTCATAAAACATTCCAGGTACTTTGTATCAAAAATTTCTCTGTCTGGTGATATACAAAGAACTCGACCATCTTTATAATAAAATGGTTCATCCGTATCCACCATCCACACTTGTCCCTTGTTGCAAATAGATGGCAGCAGCAAATCACCTACTTGTGGTTTCGTATCATTATATACTAACCTATTGTAATGTTCTTCAGAGATATAAAATGGTTCCGCCGGCTTATTGCCATTAGCCAACTCACCTATCTCTGTTCCTCTATAAAAAGGAATACCCTTTTTAACAAATTCTGTAGTAAAAACTCTATGGCTCGAACCAACATTTGCGACATCTCCAAGCTTTCTTGTATCATACTTGTAATTGCCTGTTGCTATATCCCCAAACATCTCGACAAATCGGGCTTTGATGAGGTTGTCTAAGAGCTGCAATTCTTGCTTTCTAGACTCTATTACCTTAACTAAACAATCCAACTGTTCAACAACATCCATCTGTCTTTCTTTAGAAGGAACTTCCAATTCAACATTGCCCAAATTCTTCCTTGATATTCTTTTTCTTGTCGTTCCTGTAACACTACCAAGCAATCTTTTATAATATGCACTTGAGCGCATAAAATAACAAAGGTATTCTTTACTAATAATAGACTCATTAGGTCTACAAATAGTGCAATCAACTGCTGTTATCATGCGCTCTTCCTTCTCAGGTATAATACAAGCCCGACCAACAGGATCAGGTAATCTCGAAACTAAAATATCTCCGGGGAAAATTTCAGTACATTTTAGTTTTTCAAAAGTTTCTTCTGATATATACTTTGCTCTTGCTTCCTTTTCTAAGTATATTCCTTCCCCAATATTTCCAGTTTGAACCAGCCTAATCCCATCATCAGATTGGTCTTTGCTTTCTATCCAATCACCATCAGTAAAGACTGTACATATTTCTTCTAATCTCATCTACATCATCCCTACAAATCCGAAGTTGAGAAAAAATATATTTTAAGACCTTGTCCAATTTTTCAATGCTTTTGGGAAAGTGTTTTCCTTCTTTGTCATAATTTTCACCATCTACAGCAATCATGCTATATATTTTCTATGCGCTGATTTTACATTATTTTGATTTACAATGGCATACTGCATCGTTGTATCAATTTGTGAATGTCCAAGGATTTTTTGCACCTGTTCTATGGGCATCCCTTTGTCTATCGCTCTGGTTGCCATCGTTCTTCTAAATTTGTGAGGATGTATCTTATCCATATTTAATTTTCTTCCCAACTCACGAACACGAATTTCAACTCCACTGATTTTTAATCGTTCATATGGTGCATCCAGTGTTACAAAAAGTGCCGGGTTGTCGTCTACACGTTCTTTTAAGTAATCTTGCAAATGCAACTTAGATTTCGCATCAAAATACACACGCCGTTCTTTATCTCCCTTACCATAAACAACGCATTCTCTTTCCCCAAAATTGATATCCGTACGATTTAATCCAACCAGTTCACCCACTCTTATTCCCGTAGAATATAGTAAATCTATCATTGCCAAATCTCTTTTGCATTTACAATGATCTCTTAATTGTTCTATCATTTCATCCGTAATGACTTCTTTCACAGCCTGTTTCGTTTTTATCTTATGAATTCGCCTCATAGGGCTCTTTAAAATATAGTCCTCCTCTTCCAACCATGAAAAAAAACTGGATAAATTGCGTCGAACATTGTCTACTGTAACTTTTCCACAAGAATTCATTTTCTGATATTCTGCTAGATATTCCCGGATATCATCTGTGGTTATTTTTCTGATCTCTAACGGAATCCTTCTGATCATATGTTCAACTGTAACCTTATAATACTGAATTGTCCGAGCTGAACATCCCTCAATTTGCTTTGCCGCAAGAAACATCGAAAGATACTCTTCATTAGAAATATTTTCTTTGACAGCCTCATTTTCAGCAAACGCTTTTACAATGACTTCTTGCAATTTCTTCATTTGTGCAATGGATAAGTATGCAGCCATTTCATTTAATACGGTAACAATTTTTTCTTCCATGTTGATACATTCCTCCTATATACCAACATCCTGCAACCATTCATTTTAATTTTTCAATTTATAATATTCGTTATATACTTTTAAATTTGCGCTTATAAGCATCTTCCGATCATTATTCTTGTATTCTTCTTCCGTATACAACCTTTCCGCAGTATCTATTAATTTTAACTTCTTTGCACCTGCCTCTGTAAGAGCATAATTTGCTACAAGCTCACCTGCAAGTGTAACAACCGAACTCCCTCCAGATGCTTCAATTGATGCATAACACGAACAATACCTAAATCCCTCAGGATACTTCTGTAAAAGCAAATCAGCTATTTTATTTGTAATGTCATATAAATCTCTATGTAAATACTTATAAATGTAAAATACTGAATTTAGATCGCCGATAAAATTTGAAATACTACCATCTTCACATTTACATTTTTGTAGTTCCATTTTTTCATCTTCTGTCAGCTTTTCCGCACTTTCTACAGCCATTGCTATTTTATGTAATAGGCATGTAATCCTGTTATGTGATTTCAAAAGTGATCCAACTCGAATATCCTCTTTACATTCATACTTTGCAAGATAGTATTTTTCATTTACATTTAATCCAATTTCTCTCGGTAAAATGAAATCCGTTGTACTAACATATAATACCGGTTTTTTAGGATAATTAAATCTTCCCTTTTTTACTTTATCGGCTGGAGGCAACCACCAATCATTTTCGTGTGTTAATGGTATGCCTTCATATTTTCTGGCTCTATACAACCTAGTCCCTTTAGGGATTCGAATTTCATCACCTAAAACTGACATTTGCTGTTGTTTACTCAATCCAAAGAACATCGTTACAAATTCATCTAAAGATTTACATTGCAGTAATTGCTTTTCAAATCGTCCTTCCATTTATTCCCCTCTTTAACTACACTTACTCAAAATATTGCTGCATTAAGCTATCAAATAATAGCTGAGTCTCATCCAATGCCTTTTGCACTGCAACTTTTGATTTGTCGACTTGGTTACAGAACCTCATAAACTCATTCTGCAACTCAACTGGAGGCATAATTATCTGTAATCTTTCTACCTGCTGTTTTGTTATAGCCTCTCTTGTTGCACCTGCTCCCGCAACGCTCCATAGTAAGTCTTGATAATTATCATCTATCAAAAGCTTATTTAAAAATACCGGATTAATATATTCCTTGCATCTTATAATACAAACATGCTGATTTACTCTTGCCGGCAAAATTTTGTTTGGAACTACACATGAACGAGCCACCGAGGCTCCAGTAATATTTAATAATACATCATTTTCTTCTATAGCTACATTATCAAGTTTTGCTGCCTGCTCATCTGATATATGTGCCAATTCTCTATATTCAAACAAGCCATTATGTACATTCATGCTTCGAATAAGTGTAATACCTTCTTCTTGATACGCACCTTTACCGCCTTTAGGGGTTGCTCCCGAACCAATTTTAGTAGTAATCTCACCTAGTGATTTCTGTCTCCATCTTTTTTCATTAATTACTGGATTTCCAAACATCTCGACAAATCGGGCTTTGATGAGGTTGTCTAAGAGCTGCAATTCTTGCTTTCTAGACTCTATTACCTTAACTAAACAATCCAACTGTTCAACAACATCCATCTGTCTTTCTTTAGAAGGAACTTCCAATTCAACATTGCCCAAATTCTTCCTTGATATTCTTTTTCTTGTCGTTCCTGTAACACTACCAAGCAATCTTTTATAATATGCACTTGAGCGCATAAAATAACAAAGGTATTCTTTACTAATAATAGACTCATTAGGTCTACAAATAGTGCAATCAACTGCTGTTATCATGCGCTCTTCCTTCTCAGGTATAATACAAGCCCGACCAACAGGATCAGGTAATCTCGAAACTAAAATATCTCCGGGGAAAATTTCAGTACATTTTAGTTTTTCAAAAGTTTCTTCTGATATATACTTTGCTCTTGCTTCCTTTTCTAAGTATATTCCTTCCCCAATATTTCCAGTTTGAACCAGCCTAATCCCATCATCAGATTGGTCTTTGCTTTCTATCCAATCACCATCAGTAAAGACTGTACATATTTCTTCTAATCTCATCTACATCATCCCTACAAATCCGAATTTGTTTCTCCCTTTCCAAATTATTTTTAAATATATTATAATTTTAACAATTTCTCCAATTCATCCATCTCATTTCCAATTTCAATCTCTATTTCACGGATATTTGCCATAATCTCAGATGTGGGTGGATATTCGACTGCAACATATTCAACCTCTTTATATTTATTAATACTGAGATCATAGTCGCTGTCTACAATCTCCTGTTTTGGAACCATGAATGATTTTTCTGTACGTTTTCGATCTGTCTCTTTGTCCAGATTTTTAAAACGCTCTATGATATCTGGAATGTCATTGTCTGTTACCGGCGTTCTCTTATCATCTAAACTGAATCCATCTGCAGTCATATCATAAAACCATACCTGATCTGTTCCACCATGCTCTGTCTTTGTGAAAATCAAAATTGCTGTTGAGACACCTGCATATGGTTTAAACACACCGGAAGGCATAGAAATAACTGCTTCCAATCTCTGATTCTCCACAATTTCCTTTCGAATTGATTTATGTGCTGTAGAGGATCCAAACAAAACACCATCCGGTACGATACAGGCACATCGTCCACCTATTTTCAAAATACGAAGAAAGAGCGTCAAAAACAGAAGTTCTGTTTTCTTTGTTTTACATACTTTCAATAAATCAGGCGATACAGATTCTGCGTCAAGACTTCCCTTAAAAGGTGGATTTGCTAAAACAAGTGAATACATATCCTTGTCTGTATTTTGATCAGATAAACTATCTCTATACTCAATAAATGGATTATCTATTCCATGTGTCATCATATTCATGGCACCTATACGAAGCATGGTTCGATCCATATCGTAGCCATGAAACATATGATTCATATAATGATCTTTTTTTTGCTTATCAAAGAAAATCTCTTCTTTTTTCTTTTCCTTCAAATATTCTCCTGCCGCAACCAAAAATCCTGATGTACCACAGGCAGGATCACAAATTGCTTCATCACTTGAAGGATCCATCAGCTCTACCATCATACGAATGATATGTCTGGGAGTTCTAAACTGTCCGTTTCTGCCAGATTGTGCTATTTTTGAAAGCAAATATTCATATACATCTCCTCTTACATCTGATGTCTGTTGTTCATTCATCAATTCGTAAATTTCATCCAATGAATCCACAACCTTTGACAATACAAGCGGTGTAGGTAATTTGAAAATGGCATCATCCATATATTTGGAATATGCACTGTTTTTATCACTATGCAACGTCTTGATAAATGGGAATACCCACTCCTGCATAACAGAATACATTTTGTCTGCCGGGAAATCATGAAACACAGACCATTTAAGTTGTAAGCCATCAATAGCCCTATCCCCTATTTTTACCTCCTCCGCAAAAATGCTTTGATATGGTAATCCAAGCATAGCACTTTCTTTTGCTCTTCTATTATCTGAATCATCCAGATCATGAATAAACATTAAATATGTGATCTGCTCAATTACTTCCAGCGGATTTACTAATCCTCCAGCCGCAAAAATATCCCATAATCCATCTATTTTATTTTTTAACTCTCCTGTAATCATTTACCTATCTCCCATCTTTTCGCGATTCCACGTATATTTTGTATATCTGCCGCCGCCAATTTTTATTACCTGTCCATTTTCCACTAATTCTGCCAGTGTTCTTTGCACCGTTATCTGACTAATATCCGGACATCTTTCCAAAATCTCACTCTTCGTTATGGAGCCCCATGTTCCTTTAATCAATTCCCGTATCCGATCCGGCTTTGACCTGCCTTCTACTGTAAGCAATGCTACTCTTGCCGAAAAATCTCTATATGCAGCTACCACAACGCTGAGCATATATTTTACAAATGGCTCATAATCATTTTCATCTTCATGCCACCTTAATGAACTCTGTTGTAATGCTTCATAATAGGACTCCTTAGTCTTTTCAATTAGTTTTTCTATACTGATATATTTTCCGACAATATACCCCGCTCTATATAGCAGTAATAATGTAAGCAGCCTGCTCATTCGTCCATTTCCATCATTAAATGGATGTATACACAAAAAATCAAGTACAAACATCGGAATCAAAATAAGCGGATCAATTTGTTTCTCTTCAAGCGCTTCTTCAAATGCCTCGCATAAACAATCCACAGCTTCTGGCGTCTGCCATGCAGCTACAGGTTTAAATCTTACAAATTTATTTCCAAGAGAATCCTCTTCTTCTATAATGTTATCCGAGCTTTTATAATTTCCGCCAATATCAGATCCCTCAAATTTATACAGATCTCTATGCAACTGCAAAATAATAGATGGCTTCGGCGGAATGTAATCATGATTCTCGTGAATTGTATTGAGCACATCCCTATATCCTGCTATCTCACGCTCATTTCTTGTTTTAGGTCTTGTTGTATCCTTTACCAAAGCTTTTAGCCGTTCATCAGACGTATATATTCCCTCTATTTTGTTGGATGCCTCAGTGCTTTGAATTCTTGCAATTTCTACAAGTTGTGTCAGCGTATCTGCCTTTGCTTCTATAAATAGAGTCTGTTCCCCTTTAAATTCATGAATCAAAGATAAATAAGAAACTATTTCCGGCGTCAATAACTTTTTCCATTTTTCACGATAATCATATTGTCGCATCTTTTTCTCCATAATAAGCTTTTTTATCAAAATTTCATGTTTAAATTATATTCTTCAATTTTATCATTGTCAATTCAATTATATCATTTTTGCAAAAATGATATAATTGAATTTATAATGATCAAATTAAAAAAGCCTGAAAATCTTCAAGATATTTTCTTGATAGATTTATTCAGACTTTTTAAATCTCTATATGATCACATGCTTCGCAAATCGTTCTGCTGACAACACAGATCTGTAATGCTGCTCATACAGTTTTCGCATTTCATCCTCTGTATGGATATTCTTTCCCATCTCGATCAGGATGAAGGGAACGCCGAAGCAGGTCACGCGGACACCACTGTCACGAAATCCGTTCCGCATATAAAAGCCATATCGTCTTGTCTGTAATTTCCGGTCTGCTTCATCTTCTGCAAATTCCGGGTTTTCCACTTCGCCGATAATACTGTCTGCCTGCACCAGATATTCTCCCAAAAGCCGAAGCATTTCACTGCCAAGTCCCGCATTTCTGCGATCCGGGCAGACTGCCAGATAATCGATCAGATAGTCATCTCCCTTTCTGATCAGATAAGCATATCCCACGATATCCGTTCCGTCCATAAGTCCCAGACATTCATAAATACCTCGCTCTATCGCATCATAGATCATGGACAGCGGCTTTAATTCGCTTGGCGGAAAATCAATTTTCATCCGCTCCTGGTAGATTGTTTCTATTTGCTTTTTATTTAAACTACTTAATTTCATCAGATCATCCTTTTTTACATGATAATTTCTTTTGTCAAATGAATCTTCTCAGTTTTGATCTCTACTGCATTTCTCCGCATCAATAGCCAGCACAAACATCAGGACATGCAAGGCATCTTCTACCCGTGCAATATCCAAAACGTACGTATCCGTCATACGGAAAAGCTGCTTGGATATCGTTGCGATCCGCTCACCGTCTGCCCCTGTAATGGTATAGTCCCATTCCATAAAGCTGCCCTCAATATGCCAGCCGTTAAAATCGATATCATAACGCGGACGGAAAGAAAATGCTTCCCGGCTGATGCAGCCAATATACTGCTCCTTTTCGTATATTTCATACTTGGGCATCCATGTCAGAAGCTTCTGTCTGACCGTACCAAGCTGGTCTCCTGCCGCATCAAAAATATTGAGGCAATGTCCAATGGCAAGTTGTCCTTTCACAACATAAACTGTCTGTTCATTTTCATCATATATATCATAGCTGTCCAGCCATGAAAACAGGCGTTGTTTGAATAATAATTTCATACCGTTCCTTCTTCCATTCTTACACATTCTCATATACTTTTTGAACAACTGCTAAAGTTTATATTGCATAAAATTCTCATTGTGCACGAATCCAAAATCTGTATACAATTTAACACCCATATCGGATGCAGTAATCTGGATAGTGCCACATCCATACTCTCTTGCCTCGTTTACAACACGTGATAACAATTCCTTTGCAATGCCTTTTCTTCTGTAGTCCGGGTTTGTGAACATACTGGACAGTAGACCTATCTTTCCACTCGGGCATCCAAAATACGGCGGCTTCTCCACAAATGACATACCACTTGTCCCGATGATCTTGTTTCCGTCAAAAGCAAGCCATGATACAAATGTTCCATCCGCCATATGGCGCATATAATATTGTTTTAACGCCGGAGCCAAATCAATTTCTTCTTTGGCACCTTCTTCCCTGAGCTGATCGATCCTCATTTCAATAAATGTATTCAGTTCTTTTTCTGTAAGTCTTTTATAGATAATATTCATTTACTTGATCTCCTTTTTCCAGAACCAATCATTTTCATAATTTCTGTTTCATGATCTCTGGTAAATTCACTGAGTTCATAAGACCGGATTCTCTCTTTGACCAATATAGGAATAACAAATCCATTTTTTACCAGAACCGCCAGTCTGTTAATAATCGTCTTATTTGTTACCGACAATTCTCTGCTGACTTCGATTGGTGTAAACTCTCCCCGATAGTTTTTCATTAAAAATTGCAGGAGTTCCTTTTCCTTCCCCTTCAAAAACGAGAGACTTCCGGCAATATCTTCCTCTTCGGAAGCCAACTGCAAATCACAGACTTTACCGGAATATAGTTTTACCATCCGCAGGAAATAATGGATCCAGATCTCGGGATGTGGCGGATTCTCCCTCCCGGAATAATACAAGGCAGGGAGTCCCATCTGGATAGATTCATAATATTCGTCAATATCGTATGCAAAATATTCCTCCAACGATCCGACTCCATTAAATCCATACCCATTCAGATCCATAATATAACCGGATAACAATCTTGCTGTTCTGCCATTGCCATCTTCAAACGGATGTATCGTCACTAATTGATAATGCACAACTGCTGCTACAATCAACGGATGATCATCTGTGGTATTGACATACTCTATCAACTCATCCAGCAGCCCCGGGATATCACAATATTCCGGTGGAATATAATCGGGATTTCCTGTCTTAGAATCATATACAGCAAATATCACCCCCGGCGGCATAGGTCCCCTGAGTCCGATTTTTTCCTCAGAAGCACCCTTTTCCACCAATTTCTGAACATCCAAAATAAGTTTCTTGGAAAATTTTTCTTTTTTATTTACGTTTTCTTCCAGATAATTCAATGCCAGAAAATAATTTCTAACCTCTTGTTCCGGCTTCAGATAATACTTTCTTTCATCACTCTCTATCACTTCATCCACCTGTTTTTCGGACAATGGATTTCCTTCAATCTTATTGGAGGCATAAGAGCTTTTTTTCTTTGAATTTTTACGCAGTCTATTCATAACTGCTTTAGACAACTTTACGGAAGATACTTTATATCTGTTTTGTTCAATTTCTGTAATATAGCTTAAAATTTCATTCGTTAATGTCACCTTAATCATATAAAAAGCCTTCCTTTCAAATATTATTATACCCAAAAGGAAATCTTTTTTCCATTAATATTTCACTATTTTTACACTATTTTTCACTATATAGTCCCTGCGTACGGATAATACAACGGTAATACGAAAATTGCAAAGGAGTTTTTGCAGGTACATGGGATAGAAGTGCTCTAGTACACCGTTTTTCCACTCACATATGTAACAAAGTTGTAGGCTGATACTACTTTGCGCAGTGCAAAGATTACCCCTTTGTCTATCCTTTATTTATATATGTCCGTCTGGATATTTCGGCAAACCTGAAACCGATCAATACCCCCAATTGATTATTTCCCAACTCTTTTTATCTGCCGTCTTCACTAAATGCCATTGCCAGTCGGCATATGTATCATTAGGATTGAACCCACCATCTCCACCTTTTTCGTCTGTATCAAAAGCTGATAATACTACAATAAGCTCCTGGTTGTTTTCCTTGTGGTATTTCTCAATTTCTTCCGCAAATCTGTTTTCAACATCCTCGTCATAGCGAAGCTCCGTAAGTGTACAGCCTTCAAAGTCTTTCGCGAATTTTTTCTCTATGACATCAAATGCTTCATTGATTGAAGTTTCATCATAGAGTGCAGAATAACCAACAACACGATGAACATTTGATACGTTTCCTCTGTTTCCGGTCAATACAAAGACTGTTGCCACACCTAAAATTACGAATATGGCACATATCGCAATTCTGCTTTTCTTCGTCATACAATCACACTCCTTTGTCGTACTGTACCTATTTCCACATAACCTTTATCTACATAAGATAATATCGAATAGATCACTCCGAATACAACTGCAGATAACAGGTTTCTAAATATTTGATTTTCAAGTATTCTTTTCATAACTTCTCCCCAAATCAGCTCTTAATATTATCATTTTTTCATATGGTTTCCGGCTTTACATTCCACCGGTATTACATGACTGTCTTTTTGTATCAGGAAATCTACTTCCGCAGTATTGTCAGACTCCCAATAATGAAGAATTTGTTTTCTTTTTCTGCTATGAAAATCAATTGTTCTCCAGATAACAAATCATCAATTGATACAGAAAAATAACTGGATATTTCCTTTAATGAATCTATGCTTGAGTTTATGGTGTCAGGCACCAATGGTAATAAACTTGAATTTTTGCTTTATAGAAATCACTTATGCTGAAAAAAATTATAAACTCTTTGATTAAAATCCTTAGCTTCTTCGTAAGCAGCATGTCCTAAATCATCATACATAAAGATTTCACAACCAAGTTTTTTTGCAATTTCCAAAGATGCCTCTCCACTTACCACTTTATCCTGCATACCTCCAATTACAAACACCGGACATTGTATTTTATCTAATTCGTCATATGCTTCACAACTAAGGCAAGCTTTTGCCAAGGCGATAAATCTTGATACATTCTTTGGTTTCTGCAAAACTGCTAATAAAGACATAAACGGTTTGTATCGTTTCACATAAATGTCAGAATACATCTTTTCAGCCATATCTGTAATCAGCCTTTTCATATTATTCTGTTCCGTAATATGAATCCAATCATTGACTGTCCTTTCGACGGTTTCATTATTTTTCGAAAGTGTTACTGCGAGAACTAACTGATTTACTAAATCTGGTCTGTCTATTGCAAGATATTGAGCAATCATACCGCCTTGTGATACACCAAAGATATCAGCATTTGTAATCTTTAATGTATCCATCACCATTGCTATATCTGTCGCTAAGTTTCTTACTGTTATGCTATCGCTAATATTTTCTCTGCGATCAAACAGATAAACTTTATAATCTCTTGCAAACATTCGATACATATAAGCCACTGAAAATGCTGCCCCTTTTATGCTACGGGTACTAAGACCTTGAATCAAAATCAAAGGCTTCTCACCTTTTCCAAAAGTAATATAATTCATCTGTATGTCCTGTATTTCTAACAGTTTTTCTTTTGCATTATAAAACATAGAATATTTACCTCAAAATTCCAATCTATTTACTTTTTGTTCCACTGATAAAACTCTTTCAAATCAGATTTTACTTCATCTGACAACATTGTTTTCTTTACACCTTCAATAGCACCCTCCAGTGCCATTAAACGATTGATACAAGCCGACTCATCAATTTCTTGTATTTTTAACCAAGCTGCTTTAGCACCCACTTTCTTTAACTCATCAACAGAATTTATGCCAACCTGAATAAGCTGTTCTTCAACTTTTTCCTATATTCGGTAATTTTGATAATTCTCCCATAAAACACTTCCCCTTCTTTGTCAGTCTGTTTCGTCTTTTTTATAAATTTCGCCGCCCCATGCATGATATCCAGCAATATATTTATAATCAGGATATTCATTTATTTCATATAATTTTATTCCTGTATCAGTTTTACAAATCAGAACATTAGAAATAGTATATTCATTCAAATCAGATGACGGTATCGGAGAATACTTTATTTCATTTAAATATATTGCATCTCCGCGTTCTATTGCCTGATTTTTATAACTTTTATTATGCAAAAATAAGTATCTGCCACTGATTATTATAAGTAGTACAGCTATTGCAACTGAAACAATTATAAGTATTCCTCTTCGACTTATGTTTTCCATCATATTATCCTACTCCTATGTTGTTAATCCCAACCTCTCTGTTTTCGTCCCTTTTTAATCAGAAATACTATAGCCGTTAAGATTTATATTTCTTTTATGATTTTTCCATCTCCGATCGTGATGATTCGGTTCGCTTGCAGTTCTATTTTTCGTCATGTATGAAAAGAAGAATCGTCTGCTTATATTTCTGATTGGTGAACTTCAAAATATCCAGGATCTCTCTGCTTGTCTTACTATCAAGATTTCCGGTCGGCTCATCTGCAAGAATAAATGCAGGCTCGTTTATAAGTGCCCTTCCTATGGATACTCTTTGCTGCTGACCTCCTGACATTTGTCCTGGCAGATGTTTTTCCCTTTTCTCAAGACTCAGCATCTTCACAATCTCACATAGATTTTGAATTCACTGAGTCCAAAATCTTTAAGAAAATTTTTACTATGTATTATCCTTCAACCCATAACACTGGTATAGCATTTCTGTCATTTTCTTCTTATCTGTTCCCCTTATACCCAAGGACTTTAAATCCACTGTTTCATCAGCTATTTCAGATAAGAACTTTTTCATATCCTCTG